>JFJP01037618.1_pt1 | contig 25139 bp, 10 predicted proteins | sample 431651 | NCBI WGS metagenome assembly JFJP01 (sample SAMN02602958, study PRJNA72255) | Microbial mat metagenome, whole genome shotgun sequencing project. | biome: fresh water; feature: sink hole; material: water; isolation source: purple microbial (photo- and chemosynthetic) mats found in...
ACAAAAAAAATAATGCCTGCAATTCTTTTTACTTTTTTGTTCATTTTGTTATTTTTTATGGTTTGAATTTTTCACTCAACTCCCAGCTATTTTCAGAGTATTTTAATAAAACCTAAATAAATTGATAATTTTAGCTTAGTTCCTAAATTGGGAACATCTATTGATTAGAGCTGATTTTCAGCTAAATTCTTGTATTCAATAATTCTATTGAGTTAATACAAAAATACAAAGATGGAATGGAAAGGTGCTGGTAAAATTTGTCCGGTTTAGGCTAACTATTGTTCAGAGGATAACTAAACCTGATATTCGAGAGATAAATTGTATGTAATTTAAATACTGAACTATTTCATACCATTATATGAAACAATTAAAAGCTTAGAATTAATTATATCCTGATACTTTTGTCATTAAGTTGCCATAAATAATGCAGAGCAAAAGTTTATAAGATACTAAATGATTATGAGCAAAATTTACAGACTATTTTTATACCTCCTGATAATCTCAGGATCAACTTCCGTTCTCTCGCAGAACCCTGTAACTGTTTATCCTAAAGAATATCCAAATGCCTTGCGCAACCCCCTGAAAGGATTTCGCCAGGATCTGGACAATGCAGATGATCCGGATTATAAATACACAACCATTGTAAGGGATTATATTAAATGGAATGATATTGAAAATGATGCCAGCGACGGGGTTCAGAAACTCATTGATTATGCCAACAACAACTGGAGTCATTTGCCTGAATTAAACGTAATGGTTATTCCCCGTGTTTATCTGGATTGGAATAGTGATCTGGGTAATGAATACTGGCCTGCTGATCTGACAGATGTTGACTGGAAGAGCGAGGAATTCAAAGAGCGGGTCATAAACATGATTTACAAAATGGGTGAAGCATGGGACAATGATCCCCGCGTGGCATGGGTGCAAACGGGAATTATTGGTTATTGGGGTGAGCAGGAAAATCCGGTTGGTATCGATGAAGATGGATGGGCAGCAAGAATGGGAGCTGCATTCGATGAAGCATTTAAAAATAAACAACTTCTGGTGCGAAATCAGAAAAATTGGGATCCTTATGGATATAAGTGGGGAGTATATTGGGATTCATATGCTCACCCTGGTCAGACCAGCGGGTCATGGACCGACATCCGCAATACTACTGCACAGGGACGGTATTTAACTGAGGTTATTGAGGGTGAAGTTGCTTACGGCTGGGGAGAAGACAAGTTTGATCCCATTTATGGAGGAGAACCAGAAATTACCCTGAACAATTGGAAGTACACTAATAATATGCTCGATGTAATCAAGGAATTGCATTGTACCGGCCTGGGATGGATAGCATCCTATTTCGAAATTAATAGTGGACTTAATGTGAACCGCGATACTATAGCCGCAAATGCAGATAAAATTCAAAAAGCATTTGGATATCGATTTGTAATACCTGAATTTACCTTTTTATCCCGAGCAGACCAGGGGGATACCCTTGATTTTAGTTTTAAAGTAAAAAACACTGGCTCTGCGCCTTTTTACAGGCAATGGCCTGTTGCATTTACCCTCATTGATGAAAAGACAAAACAAATCATCTGGACCGAAGAAATTCCTGATGTTGATATAACCCAATGGTTGCCCGGTAGTAATTTCAATTATACTACCAGAAATTACAGCACTGCTGCTCCTGAATATCTGATTAATGCTTCTGTCAGAATCCCTGATAATATTCCTGCAGGACAATACATGGCCGGAATAACTATTTTGGACCCAACAACACTTCAGCCGGGAATATTTTTTGCCGTTGAAAACTTTCTTTCAGAAAGCCAGTCACAACCCCTATCGCGCATAGGTATTGGGGAGGACATTGTTGGCAGCATAGAGGTTAATCCCTCCATCTTTGGAGATCCTCTCGAGGATGATGCCCGGTTCTATTCAGTTTCTGGAACTGCAAATATGCATATCACCTACCCTTCCGACGGAGCTGGTTTTAGTCCTCCAGCTTCATTCCCGGTTATTATTTCCACTTTCAATAATTCAGTGACGATTGACAGTGTTGAACTTTACATCAACGGAATCCTTGAGAATACTTTGTATTTCTCACCATATATTTTTAATGTTTCAAACCTGAAGGTAGGCACATATTCTTTAGAAGCAAAGGCATACGATAATGAGGATAATATTCAGACTGATGAAGCTTCAGTGAATATCCAAATACCGGGAGGGCTTCCCTGGATTGAGAAATTTGACCTGCCCGATGGTACAAAGTCCAATGCAGGTGAAAGCTCATGGACTGCCATTCGTGGAGGAGGTATTTTTGAAGTAAAAAGCGGCGCTTTTGAAGTAAGTGATGGTAAATCCTATATTGGAGAATTTAAAACAGGAGTAATTGACATCGCCAGTGCCCCTGTTACAGTAAGTCTCAATGTACAAGCAAACAGCGGAGGTCTGGATAAAGGAGAAGATTATATTAAACTCTTTAAAATCATTGATGGAGGCCCTGAGATACTGATCGGTATGGTGGATGGTGCAGAAAGTGCAACTTTAACTGAAAGCAATATCACCGGTAAATCTATTCAATTGGTAATCAAGGGATATACAACCTTTAGCGGAGAGGTTTACAAGTTGGACAATCTCAATATCAACTATGATATTCCAGTTGCAACCAAAGATATAACCATTCAGACAAACGGCAATGGAAGCGTCTTTCCATCAGCCGGAATACACTCATTTTATGAAGGTCAGACCATCGTTTTAACTGCTACTCCAGAATTTGGATATGGATTTGAAAGTTGGAGCGGGGATTTTTCCGGAACATCCAATCCTTTAGAAATTATAATGGACACTGACAAAACTGTAACAGCCATCTTTACTGAGCTTCCAAAATATTCCCTTACAACTGTAGCTACAAACGGTTCAATCTCTCTCAGCAAACCAGGTGGAACATATTATGCGGGCACCCAGCTTGACCTCACAGCAAATCCGGACACAGGATATAAATTTTTAGGTTGGAGCGGAGATTTAATAGGTTCAGCAAACCCAGTGCCCCTTATTATTGACGGAGATATGAACGTCACTGCCAATTTTATAGAAATTCCAAAATATACAGTCACCATTACCGCTACAAACGGCAGTATTACGCTGGTTCCGGAAGGAGGAACTTATTTGGAAGGAACCGAACTTACCTTATTAGCAGAACCGGAAAGCGGATTCGAATTTAATGGCTGGACCGGGGATCTTTCTGGCACTGATAACCCGGTTTCATTTACAGTTGACGGCAATAAAAACATTGTAGCTGACTTTAAAGCAATTCCTACCTACACATTAACCATTTCAGCTACCAACGGAACTGTTTTGCCGGATCCTGCAGGCGGATCATATCCTGAAGGTACTGTAGTTTCTTTAACTGCAACTGCTGATCCAGGTTATGAATTTATCAGCTGGAGCGGTGATGTAACAGGGATATCAAATCCACAAACTATTACCATGAATGGTGAAAAAAGTATCACAGCAAATTTTGATTTACTTATTGGGATAAAGGAAAACCAATTCCCAATGAACACCAAATTAGGCCAGAACCAACCAAATCCTTTCACTAATCAAACGGTCATCCCATATCAACTATCAAATGCATCCCACGTAAAACTGAGCATTTACAACATGTTGGGTGAGCTTGTGGTTACAATGATAAATGAATATCTGGATTCGGGTTATTATACCTTCGAATTAAGTTCGTCAGAACTCTCAAGATACAGCACTTCAGGCGCAATCTATTTTTATCGCATGGAAACGAATAGTTATATTGAAACGAGGAAACTTATATTGGGACAATAATCGGCAAACTTTTTGATCCGCTTGAATTGGCTCCCCCGGATAAAGTTTCGGAATAGTTTGCAGTTTACCAGAAAGGAAAACTTAGTTTCAGTCCGTAAGATTTCACTAATCTAAATGAGAGAATAATAACATTATTCGCAATACATGCGGGAAATAATTATTCCAACGAATATGAAACCTATTCAGCAGGATTATCCGGATGTATACCTGGAAATCTAATGCAAATTAATTTTACGGGGCTATTGAAAAAATGAAAATCGGGCAGTTATACAGGTTATTCGAAATAATTGATGTACCAGTTTTCCTCATTAAGCAGGTAACTATAAACTTCTTCGCGTTTTCCTGACGGATATTTTTCCGATACTCTGGAGGCAAGGAATGAAGGATCGTTTCTACGTTTGGCAACCCTCATCAGATCATAAAACCGCTCACCTTCCCAGGCAAGTTCCCTGGCTTTTTCATCAATAAGCTGATCTTCCAGATAAAGTTGAATCCCTTCAAAATTTCCGGTCAGATCAGTATAACCTAAAACATAATTATTATAAGGATCCTGTATATAATTTATGTTACCGACTTTTATTCCATCCCATTTTCCCCCAAATCCTACACGACCTCTTACCCCTTTTTGAGGGAGATTAGATGACGTTCCGTAATTGGATCCATTATTTACCATATTTAATGCATTCTGAGTAAAAGTACTTACGAAACTACCCCTGTCAAAAGCCCACCAGGTATATACCTCCGCAAGCCATAAATGCACCCCTGCTGCCCTGTATAATATCAGATTCGCATCCTGATCGAATACGTCTTTGTTCCGGGAATATTTCCAAACAACCGTATCGGCATTTTCAACCAGTAATTCTGAGCTTCGAAAATCTCCAACCGATTTTAAAAACAGCATTTTCTTTATAATTGAATCTTCAACAGCAATTCCATTTTGCAAATAAGCATAAGACACACCATGACCTCTATGAAAATCTCCAGGTAAACCTGGCTTCAGCAAATTCAACTCAGTACGCGATGGAATGGCATCATTTACCAGAAGTTCATAATCATCCCAAATGGTTTCCCAGTTATAAATGGCTTTTTTTGAAGGTTTTAACATGTAATCATGCGGAGGACGGGATTCAAACAAGCGCTGGAAATGATTTTGCTGAGAGAAAGATTTCCCAAACCAGATGGTAAGAATATGTTCACGCTGATCGATACTGGTAAAAATTGATTTCCAGTTGCTATTTGCAAAACTTTCGTCCAGTTGATACCTGTATTCCTCTGAACTAAAATATATAATCTCTTCGAAATGATTTGCTGCTTTGGTTAAATCTCCCTCAGTCAGGTACATTAGCCCTAACAATGTATGCATTGCAAATGGGTTCCAGATGGTAACATTCCAGGATTGATCATTATTATTAATGGAGTGATCCACTCCTACAGCCTTTACTTTTGTTTCTAGTTCGTTTGTAAAGTATTCGATTATCAAATCAATATCATAGTATTGTTTTTCAAGGGTAATTGGAATATTATAAACAGTATCATTGTCATAACCATTGCGACCAAAAATAATATCTACACTATCAACATAGGACTTGCTGGAACTAAGAAAACGCTGCACTTCATCAATATTTGTCAACGATTCGTGTATGAATGGTACTTTTCCATAAATCCGCACTACGTTAAAATAGGCCCAAGCCCTCATACACAATGCTTCACCATAAACTCTGTCATAATTGGTTACGGCTACTGAAGGATCCTTTACTTCAGGGTGGTACTTTTCAATTAGGCGGATAAAATTATTTGATGCCGCTATTAATTTAAAAAAGTTTTCAGGAGATGCATACTTATTATTTTTGGAAATATTGAAGTTATAGATTTCAACAAGGTCGGCATCGGCATTATTGGTGATGGTTAGTAAATCTCCCCGTAGCTCGCCAAGAACAATAAGCTGTTCCGCAAGGTTTTGCTGTAAGCCGTATAGTCCCATTTCCAGCGCTCTGTATTCATTCCAGTCGTTCAAAAGTTTATCTTCGGTAATGTATATTTCCTGATCGGGATTAAAATAATCGTTACATGACGAAAAAAGAAATAATATGCCTATGATTAAATTACCAATTAGCAGGAATTTATGCCTGATTATATGTTGCATTTTCATTACTGTAAATTTTTTATAAACCTAATACGACTCCAATAATAAATTGTCTTGTCTGCGGTGCCAGGCCGTAATCTATCCCCTGATCAACATGAGAATGGGAATTTCCAAATTCGGGATCATATCCCAGATACTTTGTAATTGTGAAAAGATTACTTGCAGAGATATAAAATTTAGCATTTCTAAAAGACAGAAACTGATTATCAATGGTATAACTAAGGGAGATATTTTTAACTCTTAAATATGATCCATCCTCGATCCAACGGGTAGAAAATGCTGAATTGCCAATCGGATCTTTCCATAATGCACGAGGAACATCAGTTATTTGCCCTTCGTATTGCCACCGGCTCAATACATTTTTACTTTGATTTTCCAATCCCGTCATACTTTCATTTTTATAACGAACAAAATTGAAAACATCATTTCCTCCTACGAATTGAATAAAAGCATTTAAGCTCCAACGTTTATATGTGATCTGGTTGCTAATGCCTCCAAATAAATCAGGTATAGAAGAACCGATTACAACCTTATCAAAATCATTGATTATTCCATCAGGCTCACCATCAGGTCCCGAAATATCTGAAAATTTCGCATCACCAGCCTGAAAAGGTATAAACTTATCGCTTACCAGATTTGCACTTTCAGCCTCCTCGGTTGTTGAATAGACTCCGTTATAAACATATCCATAAAAACTATTTGCCTGTTCACCTGGGGTGTTTATAATTTCAGCTCCCATCAGTTCTGTGATATTGCTACCACCTGAAACAGCAGTAACTTCATTATTGATCCGGGAATAAGTACCATGTATATCCCATTTAAAGTTGGGGTTATCAATAATTCTGATAAACATACCCAGGTCTACTCCTTTGTTTCTCATGCTTCCTCCATTTTCAGGTCTGATACTATATCCGAAATAGGTCTCTATATCTTTGTATATAAACATATTATTTGTTTCAGAGGAATACAAATCCAGATTGGTTGTAATTCTGTTTCCCCATAATGCCAGATCAAGTCCTGTTGTGAGTTTATTTACTGTTTCATAGGTAAGTTCTTCATTAAAAACCAATGCCGGAAACAATCCTGTAGTACCCCTGTATTTAATAGAATTATAATAACGTGTTGCTGTAGCTTCTCCAAAATCATCATTTCCGGTTTTACCATAGGATAATCGCAATTTTAATTCTTCAAGCCAGGCCAGGTTCTTGAGAAACGACTCATTTGACAAACGCCATCCAAGTCCTCCGCCATAAAACAATCCAAAAGGAATCTCATTGATTTTTATCGTATTGACGGCAAAATCTCCAATTCTGGTAGAGCCATCCAATGAAAAAGAACCTGTTATAAGGTATTTATCATGAAAGCTGTAGTTGATATTCTCATATAACGATAACCAGTTCCAATAACGGTTATCACCAGAAATTTCTCTCAGATTAGGAGTTCCATCACCTAAATTTCGGTACTCATCATTAGCCGATGCATTCCTTGTAAGTGCATTGTCAAACTCAAAAGAATTAATCTGGTTATTCATTCCGGTAGTTAACTGGATAGAATGATCGCCACTTTGCTTCTGAAAATTCAAATATGTATTATTATAAAACGAAGTGTAACTATTATTAGATGCTTTAGATACATTAATTGCTTCATCATTATAATAAAGCTCCATACCTATGTTTGGCAAAAATAAAGGTTCCTTGATTACATTGTAGGTAAGATTAAAATTGGTACTGAGTTCTAAGTCTTTCGTAATGATAGCTGTTGTCCCCAGAGTTGAAGTAAAATTTATATTTCTGCTATTCGCTTCAAAATTTTCAATTATTGCTAATGGATTACTGACACCAAATTCATCAACCAGCGACAGAGCTTTTAGCTCCCGTCCTTCATTGTCGTATCTGTAAGGATTCATCATCGGTGTTTTCGACAGGGCAGTATATATAGGACTGGTCTGCCTTACTCTTGCAGATTCTGTAAGGCTTGACTTATTATAGTTAAGTGAAACACCGGTATTCATCTTTAACCATGTCAAAACATTTACAAGACTTATAAATCGAAGATTATATCCTTGAAATTTGTTAGACTTGATAATTCCATCAGAATCAAGATAGCCCAATGATAATCCATAACGTGCGATTTCATCACCTCCCTTTACCTTTATTGTCATATTTGAAAAAGGGGCATCACTAAATATTAAGCTTTGCCAGTTGGTGTTATGCTGGTAATCTTTAAAACGAGGATCATTGGGAGTTAAAAATAAGCCGGGATAGTCTTCTGAAACACTCTCTTCAATCTTTCCTGATGAAAATAAAACCTCGTTTATCAATGTTTTATGCTGATCTGCATCCATTTGGGGTATTGTCTTCAGAGGAGCCTGAAAAAACCCGGCACGCAGATCCAGCTCTATGAGGGTTTGAGTTGCGCTTGGATCCAAAGTTTTAACCATAATGATTCCATTGGAACCTTTTGAACCATAAGCAGCTGCAATGGCAGGATCTTTTATTACAGTTGCCTCGGTAACATTCAGAACATTTAATGCAATAAGCGGATTATAAACATATCCATCAATTATGGAATTAAACACTCCTGTTGAGGTAAGCATCACACCATCAATGATGTATAAAGGTTCGTTAGATAAATGAAGTGAATTAGGTCCGTTTAGCATCGAAAATGCACCACTTCCCGGAAGACCAGAGCGATTTGTGACATGTAAACCCGGAACTTTACCCTGCATATATTGATCGAGGCCAAGTGCACCCGTTTGAGCAACTTCTTCAGGAGTTGTTGAAGATATGGCGGCAACAATATTGCGTTTAAACACATCCTGATTTATAATTCTGATTTTATCGTCACCGGAAGCAAGTTCCTTTCTAGACAGATAGATTTTCAGATTTTCTCTCTTGTTCAGATAAACTCTTCTGGATTTAAATTCTCCGGAGGGTTCGATGTTTATCCATTTATCTTTCGATGTCACTTTTAAGCTAAATTCGCCCAATTCATTCGAAAATGACGGTAAAGCCATGGAACCTTCAATTCCAACAGATACATTGAAAACCGGATTTCCAGCAGGATCGACAACCAAACCATTAACAATTATGGTATCCTGAGCATATACTGAACTGGTAACGGGAGAAAGTAATAAAGCGATAAAAGCCATTATTACTATTATTTTTAGAGATTCTATCTTCATCTTTTTCAAAATTTGATTGCCAGGGTCAAGATTAAAATGCTAGACTATTAATTGACAGTATCATCAGACTTGTTGCAATTATCTTTAGTTTAATAATTCCTTTGTAATTCTATCTATGAAAAATTCAGTTTCACAATAACATAATGTCAGTTTGGAGCAGGTAAAAAATCAACATAATCTATTACCAATCCTTGTGAAGGTACCTTACCCGGGCCTTTATATTCAAACCTAATTCTTGGTTTGCCAAACTCTGTAATATTTTCAACAAAAAAGTCAAACTTGTTAAACCTGCCCTGCGGAACAAAAAAGCCACCTAACACACTGGGGATAATTCCTCCCCTGTACTTAACAAAAGTATAATAATCAAAGGTTTTGACTAATTCATCGTTCACGTAGATGTCGTAAATTCCCCCATAATCCATGTTCGTACTAACCGTCATTACATAACTTCTTGGAAGGAGATAATTCGTTTTAAATTCAAGAGAATAATTTCCATTGTACCCTAGTGGAAATAATACTCTCAATATGCTGTCATTGGAAGCTGTAGAGACAAATTCTTTGTAAGGCACAAAAAAATCATCACTAACTACGGTTGCTTTGTTGTTCCATACATACCTGTCAATACCGGAATTATCAAGAAGTGATTCCGCTTCCAGCCTTACTTCCAGCTTGTAAAGTTCTTCCGGAACACTGAAGTTACTGTAATTATAGGCATAGCCGTTACTGCAAACAGCTTTATCAACGGGTGTGTAAAGAATCTGAACACTGTCGCCCAAAACATTCTTTAGTTTTAGGGTATCTCTGCTCGATTTCCAGACAAATGCCTCAGGTTCAAGCATATTGTCAAACACACCTTGCTTAAGTAAATATGGAACCAGAATTTCCTGCTGCCAGACTACGGGAATATCGCGGTAATCAATAAAACTTCCACCTATTGATTGCGCCATTTCGGTCAGCGCATTATTATAATCATCCTCCAGCGGAAATACAATTGTAGCGGTTTTGTTTCTGAACTCCTTGCTTACCGGGAAAAAATCTTCTTCAAAAATATTATAGACAAGTGTAACCGAATCATAGATGGTATTTCCATCCTCATCGAATCCAATTGGAATACTTTTTTCAGGATCCAGGATAATTGAGTCCTGTCTGTCCTTATAATCTTTTATAACCTTGTTATTCTGGCTAAAAAATTCATATAAATTGGGAAGAGGTGATGCAACCTGTTCAATAGTAAAATAATTTCCGTTTTTAAACAGTGGACTTTCGTAATTAATTAATTTCCCATCGATAGTTGCAATCTTTCCACTTTTCTGCAGTAGGGCGAACTTTCCTGAATATGTTTGAACTCTTCTGTTTCCAGGAATATTGTTTAATTGTATAAAATACTTTGATAAATGATATTTCAACAAGGTTGTGTCAATTTTATTATCGGTATTGCTTAAAAATGCCTGAACCGCAGTGTTAGTAGGAGCGAAAATCGAATAGGCATCATCAGATTTGAAAAGAGTATCAAATTGATTTTCTTCTAAAAGCTGAACAAACCGCGAGATTTCCTCATTGCTTTTCATTGCGTCCCATACATTCTGATCAACTGTTTCAGGGTAACTGCCATAGTGTTGCTCCCAGTCATTCACACAGCCCGATAAAACTATCACCAAAATAAATACCCACAAAATTATAACTGATTTCATGCTAACATCATTTTATTGGTTCGAATCTTATATAATCCCACAAGAACCTCCCTGGAATTAATGGTCTTATTGTAACTTCATGTTCAGAATATCTCTTAATATCGATCTGCCCGAGCTTTACACCCTTGAAAGGATTTGATGCAGATCCTCCTCTTGTAAGGTCTATCACCCCTCCAACCTTCTTTCCATCAATAAATACTTCAATCAGAGCATTTTTATCATTGAAATAATCAGCACCTAAAATCACATCGTAATTTCCCTGAATTATTTCAGGTATGGTATAGGATAATTCAAAGTCACCATTAATTTCAAGATAATCGTCATTCCATGCGTTAGTTTCCTGATCAGCCAGCTTAACAAAGAACAAATCCGCACCTGACCAGCTGAGTCGATTAAACTGGCCTTCGTCTTCCAGAAGAAAGCCCCCACCCTTTTGCCGGTACTCGTTTAATGATGGTTCTTCAAAAAACTGAAATGTACGAAGAGTTGCAGAAGGTATTTCTCTTCGCATAATCTGATCAATAAAATGAATTACTCCGCTCTGTGAAATAACATTACTTTCATCATATATAAACTTTACATAGTCAATATAGCTGGTATCAGCATTAAAAATAATTGTATCAAAAATCTGTTTTCCCTGATTCATTTTTATATCAAGTCCGATGCCATTAACAGATAGTGGCACATCAGAATATGTGGAATAAAGGGTATTTTCGTCAACAAATTGATCAATAAAAAAACGGCCCTTTAAAAAATGATAGGAAACAAAAAGATTTAGCGGGTTTGATTCACTGGTATAATCATTATCATCAGGGCTTATTAAGGCAACCAAATCATCAATTGATTTAATGTTTCTTTTATAATAAATTGAATCCGGCTCAATAAAGACAGTTACAGCTTCCTTGTTTTCAATTTCTTTCAGATTGAAATCAATCAGGGTAGTCAATCCGGTAAGCTTAATTGCATCTGAGAAAATTGAGAAATCCGCATTTTGTGATAACCATTGATAAGTGCTTTTGGTTACAGGTGTGAGCGCTGTTTGAATCTCATGAACGTATCCGTTAGAAACTTCAATATTTGCCTTAATTACCCTGGAGAGGTTGTTGATCTTATAATAAGCTGAATCTTCTTCTATAAAGAAACTCACTGTCAGAAAATCGCCTGAAAGAGTTGGTTCGGTGAATGCCCCAAATGGAAATTCGTTACTGCTAACTGACATATTAACCACGTGGTATCGTGAAAATATCTGACAAAACTCAAGATCATTAAGCAGATCGTTTAAAGTAGAAAATCTGGAGTCACTTTCAATGAATTTATCGATCGCATCATTATCGGGTAAAAACAGTGTGTATCCGTCTCCATAAGGATTGTATGAACTCAGGGAATTTTTCAGAGCACCCTTTTCAACAATACGGATAAAACTGGAGTATTCCAGTGTATCCTGCTCTAGGTAATCGAAAATTGTAAAATTTTCCTGATCGTCAAAAGTTACTTCAACAGGTTCCGGCACACAAGCATACATGATACAAATACAAACCAGAGCCATTAAAACAGATCTTATCATAGTTTTAGTTATCATAATAAGGGTTTTGCGTCATATTCCTGTTACTTTCAATCTCGCCCTCGAAAACCGGCAAATACCAGCCAAGGGGATTTGTGAGTTTTGCGGCCACAATTCTTTTTTGCGTGGAAGGGACATTACTCACAATGACCTCAATTAATGTTGATTTTCTGGCATAATTATTCCTTCTTCCAAGACGCAGCAGATCGAACCACCTTTTTCCTTCATAAGCCAATTCAAGTGCTCTTTCCTGCATAATAGCATCTTCAAATGTCACAGGAGAATTACCCAGAGAAACCTGACCTGCTCCAGCTCTTTCTCTGATCTGATTAATAATCATTAATGATTCGTCAAAACGTTCCAGTTGAGAAAGTGCTTCTGCTTTCATAAGCAGAACATCGGCATACCGATAAATGATCAGATTAGCGCTGCTGCCATCTGTTCCTGATCGTTGAGTTCTCCCATCCGGACTTTGTCCGATATATTTCCAAATCCCGTACTCTCCTTCCCCGAACTTGGTAATTGTAGCACCTTCTCCTCTGACAATTTCCATGGAGAATTGAGCGCCAAATAAGAGATAAGATTTCTGACTTGGATCATATTGGTTACTAAAACGACTAGTAAGTCCGGCTAAACTGTTTGGCTGATCAAGGCTCTCGTCGAATTGAATTTCAAAAATACTTTCAACTGAATTTCCCGGATAGAATAATTCGAACCATTTTGCTGTTGGCATTAATTCATATTCCTCAGTAGCCTCGATCCTTTGAACATGCTGTATTACTTCTTCATAGTTAAACCGCCATAGTTCTATATCAGCAAGTAAGGCATCATATGCAGCTTTTGAGGCTCTTCCCTTTCTTTCCTGAAGAGTAAGGAACTCCTTGGTAGGCGCAAAATTCCGGTTAATTTTCAAATCTTCAACAATCTGATTCAAAACATCATCACCTGCAGTTTTGGGCAAATAAAAATCTGCTACATCAGTATCAGTTGGTTCAAGAATTAGTGGAACGTCTCCGTAAATCCGCACCAGATAAAAATAAGTAAGACTTCTTAGAAAATATGCTTCGGCGATTGTGCTTCTGAGTTTGAATTCAGTATATGTATTATCAATTTCCTTGACCTGTGGAGCATTTTTTATGACTTCATTACAATAGTTAATAACAGAATAAAATTCGCCCCAGTCGCAAAATGGGTTATCCGGGAAAATATTATTTTCCATAATATTTTGTTCGTCCAAAGGCTGGTTATTATCTCTTACCAAAAAATCGGCCCTGAGCTCTCCGTAAAGGAAGAGTTCCCTGTTCATATCACCAAGCGTTTCATAAGCCGACATTAAAACAGCTTCCACATCTTCTTTGGACTTCCAGAATTCATTTCTGATAAGTCCGTTAGTAGGTGATAGCTCTAACCATCCATCGCACGAATATTGAATGGCGAACAAAATGGTAAAAAGAAAGTATTTCAGTTTAGTTTTCATAAAAATCGTTTCAATTAAAATCCGATACCAACAGTAAAAGTGTAGATCCTGGGAGGAGGAGTACGCGCTTCATCCACACCAATCCAAAACGGGTCAGAGGCATCCTGACCAACTTCCGGATCCTGCCCGGAGTATCTGGTCAGTGTGAGTATTTTCCGCGCATCAAAGGAAATATTCACATTTCGGAGCCCAAGTTTTTGAACTATGTCTTTTCGAAGCATATAAGATATCTTTACGCTGTTTAACCGTAAAAAATTACCTTTTTCAACATATCGGTCAGAACCAAGATTATTAGCAGGGTGATTCATATAAGCACGGGGCAATATTCCCTCTTCATCCTCCCCTTGAACCCTCCACCGCCGCAATACAGCTTTGCTCTGATTATTTTTATCATTCATTCCCTCTGTCTCCATGGCAATACCGTTAATGATATCGAATCCGGTGCGGTAATGAAAGCTGGTTGAGAAATTAAAGTTCTTGTATTTAATGTTTGCTCCTAAACCGCCAATGAATCTTGGGCTTGAACTTCCAATGTAAACAATATCGTTCAAATCAATCTTCCCATCATGATTAACATCTTCATAACTTGGATCTCCACCTTTAAAGCTATAGGTATCCAGAAATCTTAAATAAATAGGATTACCTTCGCTATCATACATAATATTTCCATCTTCATCTCGTGCAGCGGCATCCTGATCAGTTGGGAATACACCCAGATACCTGAAGCCATAGAATGATCCAATGGGTGCACCTTCCTCTATTCTCAGAGGATACTGTTCGTTGCCCAGAGATGTGGATCTTTCCGGATTAAAATTCTCAGGCAATTTTGAAAACGAATTTATGTTTTGAGAAATGTTAAAATTGAACATAACAGACCAGTTATCACTGCGATATGCCTTAATATCTGACATTAATTCCCATCCATGATTGGTAAGTTCGCCGGCATTAAAATACCTTAACTCTTCATATCCCGACAAATCAGGAATCTTATAGTCTTCGAAAAGTATATCCTTTGTTACTTTTTGATAAATACCACCCTCGATATAGATTTTGTCTTTAAACAGGTTTAATTCGAAGCCTACATCATAGGAGGAAATTGTTTCCCATCTCAGGTTGCTTAATTGAATACTTGTTGGGGCGATAGCTGGATTAATGATATAGCTGCCGCTTCCAGTTGATTCATAAGTTGAAAAACGAGCATAGGTATCCCTTGGCTGACGACCTGAAGTACCCCAACTGAATTTCAACATACTCTCGCCCAGGAATTTCCATGTCTCAAAAACTGATTCATTTGAAAATCTCCAGCCCAGGGCTATTCCTTTAAACAGTCCCCAACGGTTATCAACTCCAAAGGAAGAATGAGCATCAGTTCTCAGGTTTGTCTGTATCAAATACTTATCACGATATTTGTAATTTATATTCGAAACACCACTGAGCATCCTGTTTTCTCCTGATGCATTCCCAATCCAGTTAATGTGAGCGTTTATAGAGGGATCTTCAGCATCTACACTTGGCCCGTTCCGGCTTTGGAAAGACATCCATTCACCACTTGAATTTTCAGTTATCCATGATGCTGCACCGGATAACACATGGTTTTCATTTTTAAAAGGCACATCAAAAGCGAGTTGAGTTTCTGTCCTTATAGTATTGCTTTGATCATTATTCTCAGATGCCTTGTTAATATTACTCTGGAGCCAGTCTGCACCAATGGCATTGTAGGGAATAAAGCTTTTTGACTTTGAACCACCGAACTGAAACGTAGCTGTTTCTCTAAAAGTTAACCAGTCAGTAATTCTATACTGAATCATATAAGTATTGTCGAGATCATTGCTTTTACTGTCATTATTTCCCAGGGTAGCAACAGCCACAGGATTATAATAGGAAAGCCCGCTTCCCTGATAACTGGTTATCGGATTGAAATATTCGCCTGTTGGATTTCCAAATTCATCATATTCCCAGATACTCATATTAGGAGCTTTGATATATGACATTTCCCTAACGTTTTTTCCTTCCAGTTTAATATTACCTTCTGTATTGCTATTTGTATAGTTGAATTTTATCTGGAATAAAAGATTCCCTGATAGAAAATACTCAAGATTTGTACGCGAGGAAAATCGTCGAGAACGGGTATTGATGGTGGTTCCTCCTTCATCAAGATAACCGAGTGAAGTAAAGAACCTGGTTTTTTCACCGCCTCCAGATACGCTGAAATAATGATCCTGTGTTATGCCTTTCCTGGTTATCTCAGCCAGCCAATCGGTGTTAGCTGAATAGTTAAAAAAATCAGCATAATTTCTGTCGTATGCAATTTCCTTAGGAATTTCATATACAGCCCTATTATTATGCCATTCTTCCAATTGAAGCATTATATATTCATCACCATTTAACATTGGAATGGCAGGCGGTTGCACATTCAAACTGTTTTTATATTGATAATCAAACTTTACCTTACCCATAACCCCTTTCTTGGTTTCGATGAGGAGTACCCCATCAGCTCCCCTGGAACCATAAATCGCAGCTGAGGCAGCATCTTTGAAAATCTCAATTGATTTAATATCCTGCACTGCAATATTGATAAGGTTACTTATATCTTCCGTATCGGCTGAATTCAGGTCGAAATTATCTCCTACCCTGAATTGGGGAATCCCGTCAATAACTATCAATGGTTTGTTGTTTCCAATAGAGCTTAATCCCCTGATAACCAATTGCGAACCTGAACCCGGATCTCCGGATGCACTGATAATATCCAGTCCGCTGACCTTGCCCTGCAATGCATCGGTAGCTGATAAAACTCCGCCATCCTGTAAGTCCGAGAAATCAATTTTAACAGATGCAGTGGCTTTATCACGATCCTGAATGTTGGTTAAGCTATTGGTTGATTTTGCTTCAGCTCTAACAACAACCTCATCAATGCCTATGGTTGAAGGTTCCAATTCCAGCACAATTGCACTGGAAAAAATCACTTTAAGCTCTGTTGACTTATAACCAATTACACTAACTTTTACTGTATTTGCAGGATCTTTTAATTTTAAAACAAAGTCACCACTAACATTGGTAATCGTCCCATTTATAATACGGTTTTCATCATCATATTCCACAACATTGGCTCCTATCACAGCCTGCTTATCTGTCTTGTCAATAATTCTACCTTTTATAATTGAGTTTTGCTGAGCATTTACTTTAAATAAAATGCAAAAAACCATTAAGAATAATATTGCTGCTTTCATATTTTTCATTTCAATCTGAATCTTTTAGAAGACTTTTACCTTGATATATTTATTCGGTATCAAGATTATTATAAAGCAATACCTGGTCAATTTCATGAATTACAGCATTATTGAACATATTGGTATATACAGGAATTTCATTACCAGTAGTTACAACAATACCAGTTAATTTATTGGCACGACCTGATTCAATAATTTCAGTGTAAACTGAACCATCTTTCCCCTTTATGGAAATTATGTCAGTTCCGGGCTCAATATAAATTTTGGTATAGGCTGAAGAAATTTGAGAGCCTGAAGGTTTGCTCATCACTGTTTCATAATAACCCGGCGACTTGTTTCCATCTGTGAAAATAATGTGACCCTGAATGAAATGCAATAGAATCATATCTTTTAGATCATTAGTGCTTAAAGAGTTGACATCCGCTGCTGCAAGAGCCTCATCGGTTGGAATAAACACTGTGTAAAACTCATTATTTGAAATAAAACTAAAACGGTATTCTCTTTCCAGCACTAAACCAGCTTTTTTCATCAGATTGTAAAAAGCAGGATAGGAAGATTGAATGGTAGCATAAAGATCTGTAGCTTTAAAACTGAACCAGTTATCAATCCGGTAGGTGTCTCCGTTATTTGCGCCATCACTAATTTTTTGGGGATAGTTTGGAGCGGGTTTTAATCCCAGAAACCCAACTGTTGTAACATCAGTACCAGACACTTCTCCTGTCTCATTATTGAAAATAATATAATTTCCTGCCAGGTTAAGTACAAATTCTTTTCTGGCAACACCACGCGGAAACTCAACAGCAACATGATTTAACAGCAATGTTCTTAGATCATTCTTCCTTAAAGAGTATCTTGTAGCGCCTCCAAATTCCTGTATCCTGTACAAAAAGAACTCTTCCTTCACCGGATTATACAATAATGACGAATCTTTATTAAGATCGAAATCGGATTCAACAAAAAGCGAATAATTTTTATTCTCACGTTTAAGTGCAGGTAAAAGTCCTGATTCTTCAATAGCATACATGGTAGTAGAAAAACCAGGCTGAAGGTATACAGGACCTGTAACACTGCTAAATGCATTCGGAACAATCGGGTTAACTAATCCAATGAATGTGCAATTACTGCCATACTCTTTTTGTACAATGTCTTCAGTATTTATTTCAATAATATCATTTTCACCATTGTAGAAACCATTTTTCAGATCAGTTGGATACACAGGATTAATTGCCATATGAGCATTCGCAATAATTCTTTTAATATTTTTCGGAGTCCTTTCCAGACTTCCCCATCCTCCTGGAACATTTATATACTTATTGATAAGTTGATCAAAAGCTTCGTCGGTGGGTGCCATCATTCCATGATGATATCTGATGGAAACATTTCCGGGCAAACCAAATGAACCCGATGGTGGTTGGGTTTTTTCATTGTTTATGTCAAACGCAAGGTCGGGATATGTCAAATCAAACAAAGAGTCTACCACTAATCCTAATTTAGCCCCAGCTTGTTCTTTAGTTTTTTGATCGTTATATTCAAACAGCGGAAAAAGGTTTACAAGATCCAAAAACCTTGAATATTGAAAATCATCATTCTGATCTTCCAGAATTTGATAGGCATTCTGAAGCGGTTCAACAACCTGGTCTATAACGTAAACAAAACCATTTTCTGCTTTTATTTCATTGCTTATGATTTTTGCATTAACAAAATATAATGCATCACCCCCTTCAAAAGCTCGGTCAAAATAAAACTCATAATCACTATAGTTTAAATCGTATATTTCAAAATAATCCTTATAAAAAAAAGGTGCGAATTTTCTCGAATCGAGGATGGCTTTACGAAGAAAATCCGATTCCTGATCTTTTACAATGATAAATTCCTTATCTTTTGATTTTACAGGATAGAATCGTTCATCATTAATGAAAATCGTTTCTCGCTTAAACCCACGTGGTTTATTATTGCTTTCATCAAGAGTATCAATCCAGCCATATACATCAACTGTTTTCAATTGCAGTTTCGACCATGGATTTTGGACAATATGATAACTGATTAGTTTTTCCAGCTGATCTTTGGGTATCGCTTCAACAGTGCTGTATTGATTTTCCGCAAGCCATTTGTTAAATGCTTCATCAGAGGGTCCGAACACAGTATAGCTACCTGAAATATCCAGAATGGTATCATATCCTGTCAATTCCAGACTTCGGCTAAAAATTGATAATTCATCCTGTGCCTTTACCTGGCTGTAAACCTTTCCGGCAAGCCATGCGGGTCGCTCATACTTGTCAATATACTTATCGTCCTGGCAACCAGAGAGCACAATAAAAAAAGCTAATACAGCTATTATCCGTTTTGCACAGAAATTGATTTTATCATAGTTCATATGAATGGAAATCTCAGGTTTAACTTTCAACTATCACTAATTCCACAATCAAAATATCATTCTTTCACCCTGGTAAAATAGGGTAATCGCTCCAATGGGACGTCAATATTTATGGACTTGCCACCTTCATAGACCTCACCTTTTTCGCTTAACCACTTACCTTCAGGCAAAACGACTTTTCGGCTCCTAATTCCTTTCTCAATTACAGGAGCAACAAGAATATCACTTCCGAGCATGAACTGGTCCTTTATCATTTCATAATTATTCTCCGGAAAAGCAAATGCCATAGGCTGAACGATAGGGTTTCCGGTTTTTGAAGATTCATTAGCCAGCGTAAGTATTTTGTTACCCATTTTCGTATGAAGATTGGCCATATTCAGGCATATTTTCTGATTTTCCTCCGTAAGAACTCTCCATGGAGCCACTGAAAACTGCATCATGGGCATCAATGCGTGAACCTGAGCCGATCGAACTACAAGCTCCTGATCAATTGTAGAGGTATTTAGAAAAGATTTAAACTCTCCACCTCCTATCATATCCGGACATGTATAAGCATATCCCATAACACTTTGAGACATCTGGTCGGGAATTAACTTCTGCAAATCTTCCCAGCTATGAGTTTTATCCCTTAATCTTTGAACGAGAGGTAAGCCTGCCATTTTCCAGGAGGCTCTGTACTCATTTAGGGGATAATCAAGTCCGAGTTCAGCAAAGTAACGAGTATGGTCATTAGGCGTGCCAGGGTTCCGCGATAATATATTACCACTATAAAAATCAGCATCCCCGGCATCAAATTTGAATCCATCAACCCCAAATTCATTTACCAGGTAATCCAATCTTGATTTAAACCATTCCTGTGTTTCAGGATTACTTAAATCAAGACAGGCGCTTGCTCCATTCCACCAGCGAATAATAGCAGCTTCTCCCTGAGTGTTTTCCCATGAATCACTATTTCTTTTGTTTTGATCAAGAAGCAGCATACCTTTTTCTGCCAGATGCCTGAAAACTTCCGAATCAGGACTAACAAATGGACAAATCCATAGCATAACCTGAAATCCCATCTTATGAAGTTTGTCAACCATTCCTTTTGGATCTTGAAATCGCTGAGAAGCAAACTCCCAATTACCATAATCCATTTGCCAGTTATCATCTATCATCAACACTCCGGGTGGATAACCATTATCAATAATACTTCTGGCGTATTTCAGAATATCCTCTTCATTCTGATCATACATTAGTTCAATCCAGGTATTATATTGTGGATGGGTAAACAGCAATTCTTCCGGAATTTTTCCATTAGATGGGAAATACTTTTGACTCACATATTGAAAAACGTCTCTAATATTATTTCCATGTTTGCCAGTTACTATTTTACAATTAGAAGAAGTAACAATAAGTTTTCCATTTTCAAAACTGTACTCCATTGGTTCTTCACACCAAACAAATCTTCCTTTGCTTGATATCAACAATGGTTGGGCCTGATTACCGAAATTATCGCCCCATAAGTTATATTTTACAATGCTACTTGCATCATAGGGTGTCTCATGTCCTTTTGAGCTTAATCCTCCCCACCAGAACTCTCCCTGATATATTTCAATTACTACCCTATCTTTTTCATCGGAGAAACCTGATAATAAAATCAAAACAATCAGCAGTAAAAATTTTGCGATTTTCATAAAGGTAAATATTAAAAGTCATTTTAATTTTATTATCTACCAATCTGAATACTTCCAGGGGTGATAAAATAAATATACAAATTCATTTAGAAAATTTATGCAAACATGAAAAATCAAATGAATTTAAAGACTTTGAAATGCGATAAAAAGGATGTTAAAATTAAGAATAAGACCGTTGTTAAAACGGTCTTATTCTTATCAGAAAATTAAAAGAATTAATATTTAATAACTTTATATCTACCAATTAATTTCTCCTTTTCACCAACAATTATCAGATAAATTCCGGCAGGATGACTATCAAGAGTTAAAATCTCAAAGGTATTAGTTACATCATGAGTTTCTATAACCATACCCACTGAATTCATAACTTTAATAGTTTGACCCACTGCGAGACCTACCACGTTTAAAGCTCCGGTGGTTGGATTTGGGAACATTTCGATCAGGGCATTTTTCGGGTTTACAATACCTGTAGATAAGCTTACGGTATATGCTACATGAGCAGCGCCATCACCTGAGGTAACAACAGCCATATCTCCGGCAACAAGCTCACCACTTGTTTTAAGATTTCCGGTTGCATCATGTATTTCCAGAGTTGCACTAACCGACAAAGTAACTTTGGTTGCAAAAATTTCAGGAGTTGTTCCAGCTGGAACGGTTATATTATAATCAACCTGGTCAACCAAATATACTTCTGATAAGAGATATGCCAAATACACTCCCTGTGCCTGCAGTACTGAAAGATAATACACAACTGTATTGGTACCATCCTCAGATGTAACTATAAGCCTGTCATCGAGTGATACTTCTCCTTTGGTTCTGTTGAAGCCTGATTTATCTACAAGTTCTATACTAGCACCCGGAGCAGGTATAAGATTAGCCAGGAATGTACTGGTAGAAATACCAAGGGGAATGTCAGATATTAATAAGGTCGACTGGTCAACCGAGTAAATATTTGAATTTACAAAGGCATCACTTGCTGAAGACTCCGGAACAAGCTGATATACTATGGTTGTTTTTCCATCCATAGCAGTTACCTTTATAAACGCTTCATCATTCACGGTTATATTAACATATACTGTGTCATAATTAAGTATTTTAAAGGGTAAATAAGCCCCTGACTTGTTGATAACTTCCTTCCATGATCCTTCGGGATATCTAAGGTTTTTCTGAACAACAGTTTCAAGAGGGGTACCATATGGAATTCCTGTAACCCTGCCAACACCAGGTTCATTACCAGATGGTTGAGTTGTTACTTCCACGGTATACTTTGTGGAAGTAATCAATGCATCTGAACTTAAACCATCCAGAGATACTTCGATGATGTACTTACTCATATTGGTAGAGTCAGCAGATAGTACTGTTAAGGTATCGTTATTGGATAAGAGTGCACTCCCGGCCAATAATGAGCCATTTGCAGTACTGTTTACCTTTAATACCTGGGCTGTATCAGGTTTGATTAGGTTTGCGAGGAAATCATCAACCGTAGTTCCTGTAGTTACACCCATAATTTGCTCATTCATTGAGAAACCTTCACTTACCTGGTAGCTCAGGGAACTTACAGTAGACATATACGCTGTGGGAGGAATTGCATAATGCTTTCCTAAGTCACTCTCCATATTATAATGACTCCATGGCCATCCAAAACCTAAACCTGACCAATAATTACCGTCCCATACCCTCCATTCAGCATCTTCACGGGTTGTACCAAATGCCGCACCTGGAACAGGATTCCCTTTATAGATTTCTGGTTTACGTCCGTAACTAAAAGGACTACCGTTTGATTCTCCTCCTACCTTCCAGACTTCTGAAGCAGTCATACCAATTACATCTATTAATTCAAAATCATTGGGGTCGGTCGCAGATTTCAGTCCCTGACGAACTGAATCATTTAAGATTTTGAATAAGAAAATGTGTGCACTTTGCCACTTACTCATTGGAGTACCATTTTCATTACATTCTTCGCCCCACTGGTTGGTAATAACATATTTTCCATTAGTAGAAGAAAAGGATCTAAATTGAACATCGGTCTGATAAAATCCCGGCCAGTTCCAATCCTGGTCAGCACTTCCATTACCATTCATTACATTTCCCAAAACGAACACATCGCCAGGTTCCAGCATTTTATTAACAGAAAGGTCAGGAAGAGCGAAATATTGCTGTGCAGCCCAGGTTTCTTCACCTTCCCACTTTAAGCCCGGTATATATTTTTCATATCTCATTGACCAGTCGGTAGCCCGTTTTTCAGAAATCGCAACAACAGGATCTGGTGATCCGTAGCCAACTAGCATGTAATTGCTTAAATCAAGTGGTTGATTACCCGGGTTATAGATTTCAAGATAGTCATTACTTTGCCAGCTTACGTTTATAACAACCTCGGAAAGAATAGGATCTGCATAATTAGGCTGAACATTTTCAGGAACCAACTCCTTGTTAAGAATAACATTGTATTCATTCACTACTGTGTCGTTTTCAGCAGTTACAACAAATTTAATGGTACGGTCTTCAGGAGATCCTACAAGGCTTTTTGCACGTGTCACCTCCAATTTGGAATTCAAATCCTGCACCTGACCTACAAGGGCAGGAATACCTTCACTTAGTTGTGGCACAATTATCGAATAATTAAAAATCTCCGGACCGAAATTAGGAATTGTATCGCCTTTCCAGCCGAAAAGACCTTTATAGAATTCAGGAATATCAGGCCAGCTGATGGCATTCAGCTTCGCAATACGACTGGGTTCATAATCACGCATTTTTATAAAATACTCCTTTACAGAACCATTCTTTGAAGTAACTTTAATTTTATCTCCGTGCGACAGATCAGGTTTTGCATCTCCTGCGTAAACGATCTCCCATTCAGCATTTGAGGGTTTTTGAATACGCTCAAGCAAACTATCAACCCGGGTTGCATAAGGAATACCTTTTCTGACACCACTAATTGTATCGACCTTTCCTGCTCCAAATTCCATAATTCTTGGCCAGTCCATAGTACCTGATTCAAAAGCATCTCTCCAACCTCCGTTGGGATCTTCATTCGAAACAGGAACCAAAACATTTGCATCTTCAGCAGGATCAGCTGCAACAATATCAAATACAACCTTATCCAAATCATTTCCGCAAACATAAAGAACAAGTTGATCGCCTGTTTGAACTGCGTGACTCAGAGAATCTTCCGAACCTACTATATACTCCCAGCCAAGACCGGGCTTTTTAGTAAAATGCTCCATGATATTATCACCACGACGAACACCCCATGGAACAGTAAGTTTTTTATTATCTAGATCAACAATTATGTCTTCCGACTCAAGGGTATTTGCATCAAGGTTATAATCTCCCTGATTTCCAACCGTCCAGGGTGCTGATCTCCATGCTCCGCCATGAATAGGAATTGGGATCCATTCAGAATCGTCAAGTCCGGTTCCCCGGGCATTGGAAAAATCAAGGTTTCCTTTAGTAACGCTATTTCTGCGGATGAGGTAGCAGGTTCCGGTACCTTTCAGAACACCTGCAACATCATATCCGCCATCGGCTGATGTCCGATCAAGGTTCTCACCATTTTCACCGGTGAACATCCCACAAACCTGATCAACTAAGATAGAGTCTCCATTTGGAAAGTGGTATTCAATAAAAAATCCATTGGCTCCAGGACCCCATTGCTCGTTAAACGGTCCGCTTAAACCCGGGGTTGACAAATCTGTTCCGTCATCGCGTCCTTCTTCCAAATCGACAAGGATATCGGCCTCTTCCAGCACATTATCCTGTTGTGATTTTTCTGAGAAATCATCGTAAAAGCCATTTCTGTATTTTCTGGTAGAATATTCGTCCCATGAAGCTAACAGAAAAGATTTTCCCGGCTCTAACATAAAGGAGGAATCAACAGGAATCCAGTAATCCTCATCGCTGGTCTGACTATTTACAATGGTCGATCCACCACCCCATGATCCGATCTTAAACCGACCGAGTGGAATTGGTTGATCACCTTTATTGGTG
>JFJP01001845.1_pt1 | contig 25138 bp, 23 predicted proteins | sample 431651 | NCBI WGS metagenome assembly JFJP01 (sample SAMN02602958, study PRJNA72255) | Microbial mat metagenome, whole genome shotgun sequencing project. | biome: fresh water; feature: sink hole; material: water; isolation source: purple microbial (photo- and chemosynthetic) mats found in...
TGGGACGACCAGTTCAACCTCGGCCTCGACCCGGACAAGGCCAAGAGCTTCCACGACGAAACCCTGCCCAAGGAATCGGCCAAGGTCGCCCACTTCTGCTCGATGTGCGGCCCGCACTTCTGCTCGATGAAGATCACGCAGGACGTGCGCGACTTCGCCGAAGCGCAGGGGATTGATGAGACGGCAGCACTGGAAAAAGGAATGGAAACGAAGGCGGTAGAGTTTGTGAAGACGGGTGCGGAGGTTTATCGGCGTGTTTAACCTAGAAAAAGCAGTTGAACCACGAAGAGCAGCGCGTAGCCTCCCTGAAGAGGGACGAAGTTCACGAAGAGAATCGTGAGCTTACGATGTTAAGTCGCCTCACCCAATGGGTGAGCAAGCAAAGTACTGCAATCTTTTGTTTATCTGGTTAATTGAGGTTTTAAGGTTTAATGGAAAATTTCGCTTAGCTGGCACCGTGATCAACCTGACCCACAAATGAATACTCGCAATTTATCTTTACCCCCCGCCCAAAATTATGCTGTAAATGGCTCGGACCATCGCTGGAAGGTTCTTTGGGCAGGATTTGTTGCCTATCTCTTCGACAGTTACGACCTGATGGTACTGGCCATAGCAATGCCGGTATTGCTGAAAGTTCTGTCAATTTCACTCATCGATGGTGGGCTATTAGGTTCAGCAACGGCGTTGGGCGCAATGCTTGGCAGCATAGTTTTTGGACTCATCGCCGAGAATCGCGGACGCCGTTTTTCCTTGGTGCTGGCCCTTGTCTGGCTCGGGGTTGGCATGGGATCGGTCTACTTCGTGAGCACGTGGTCGTCGTGGATGGTCCTGCGCTTTTTCACCGGATTGGCCATCGGCGGGGTCTGGGGACCATGTTCAGCACTAATCGCAGAGCACTGGTCGCCACACTACCGCGCACGCGCCGCATCCTTTGTCTTCAGCAGTTTTGCGATAGGTGCGGTCGTCGCTTCACTCGTGGGTCGCTGGGTCATTGCCATTGATTGGCAGTCGTTGTTCGCCTTTGGTGCGCTATCAATTCCGTTCGCGCTGATCGTACTTCGCCTGATTCCACCAGACATCAAAGTATCGCAAAGAGAACATAAGACGAGGCCAGCCAATGTCGGCCTGATGACAATTTTTTCCAGCGAACTGGTGCGAATTACACTACCGGCGACTTTGGTGAGCATCGTCAATTTGGCCGGTTATTGGGGCGCTGCTTTCTGGATTCCTACCTTTTTGACGAAGGAGAGAGGCCTGGACGTCACGACCATGCTTGGTTTCTCTGTCGTCATGTATGTCGGCATGTTTTTCGGATTCCAGTTCTTCGGCCTGCTCGCGGACAAAATAGGTCGCCGCCGCGCAATGATTGTCGCCTTTCTGCTCTGCGCGGTATCCATCACCATCTATATCCTCGTGCAGAACCCGATATTCCTGTTCTGGTGGGGGGCTGTCGTTGGCTTTGGTCTGTGCGGCTCCGGTGGGATTCTCGGTGCCTACTATGCAGAACTGTTTCCAGAGCATGTGCGTGCTTACGCCGGCGGGTTTTGCTGGAACATGGGGCGCATCGGAGCAATCGTTGCCCCATTCACCATCGGTGCCATTGGCAAAAATTACGGATTACAGACAGGCCTATTAGTCAGCAGCGGCATTTATCTGGCCGGCACCATCATGCTCTTCCTGCTGCCGGAAACCTATGCCGGCAACAATAAGCACAAGGTGATCCGGTGCTGATGGAAGCAATCGCGGGATGCCTCGGAAAGAAAATCCTGATCACCGGCGAGGTCAACACCGGCAAGACAACACTTTGCAAACGTTGGCTGGATGAACTCTGCCATCAAGGGCTTGGGCCGAGGATTGCCCTGCTCGACATGGCGCCCGTCATTCCCCACGCACTGGCACTGAAACGGGGGATTGTCGGTGCCGGAGGCGAACTCATACCGCCGTCAGGAAGCCAGGTTCTCGACTTGCGGGCTAAGCTTGAGCCGCCACGCCTCAGTTCGAATTCTGAAAGCGAAGCGATAGAAAAAGCAGAGCGCAATGCTCAAATGATCGACACGCTTATCAAAAAGCTGCAAGCTGCACGTGACATCCTGTTTATCAACGACATCACGCTTTACCTGCAATCAAGGAGCGCTGCGAGCCTGATCGAGGCTGCTGCTTTCGACAAGAAAACGACGCTCATCGTCAACGGTTATCAAGGCGAATGCTTGGGCGGAGGGGAACTGACACGACATGAAAAAGCTGAAATGGCCGAACTGCAAAGAGTCTTTGCTGATCAGGGCGAGCTTGTAAGACTGACGCACCGCTATGATCCGGGCCAGACTATTTTGGATCAAGGCTAGCGGCTGTGCAGGAAGCTGGTTCTCGGAAAGACAGCTCTTCCCATTGACCGTTTGTTGGCTGAGCAACTTTTTCGATTTTTCGGCTTTTTCAGACAGAATACGCGAACTGCGCACTTCGCCGCGCCATCTTCATCTCTAGACCGCAATGCCCGTCACGCTGAAAATTGCACTCGAAAACCTGACTGTTCCGCAACTGAAGGCTCTGGCCAGCCACCTGCCCGGCGAGAAGCCCCTGCGCAAGCAAGAGGTAATCGACATGATCGCCTCGGCGCTGCTCGGCGGCAAGGCGCGTGCCGTATGGGATCAACTCGACGAGCTCCAGCGCGCGGCGGTGGCAGAGGCGGTGCATGAGGCCAACGGCCGCCACGACGCGCGCCGTTTCTTCGCCCGCCATGGCGCAAAACCGGCATTCGTCGCCGCTGGCATCAAGTCGAGTGACCGCTTCAGCAGCAAGGCATCGGCACTCGGCCTGTTCATCCTTTACGATCCGCACGAGCGCAGCCAGCGGGTTCCGCCGGATTTGCAGGCTGTTTTGCACGCCTTCGTGCCGCCTCCGGAACCAATCGGACTATCCGGCGCAGAGAGCCTTCCGGAAAACGAAGCGCTCACGGTGCGCCTCACCGAGCGCGAAGCCGCCCAGGAAGCGCTCATCCTGCTGCGCACACTCGAACAGACGCGCATTCAGGTCAGCGAAAAAACCGCCTTGCCCGGCGCGGCCAGTCTGCGCTTGCTCGGCGAAAAACTGGTGAGCGGCGACTATTACCCGTGGGTCGAGAAGAAACACAAATGGGTGCAGGAAATCGGCCCGATCCGCGCCTTCGCCTGGCCGCTGCTGTTGCAGGCCGGCGGACTGGCGACGCGCACCGGTAACCGTCTGACCGTGACCCCAGCCGGCGTCAAGGCGCTGAGCGCGCCGCCCGCCGAAACGCTGCGCACCCTCTGGCGCAAATGGCAGAAGTCGACGCTGCTCGACGAGTATTCCCGTGTCGACGCGGTAAAGGGACAAGGCGGCAAGGGGCGGGTAATGACCGCCGTTGCGCCGCGCCGTGCGGAGATCGAAGACGCGTTGATGGAATGCCCGGTTGGACGCTGGGTATCCGTCGATGCGTTTTCGCGCTTCATGTGCGCCGCGGGAATGGATTTCGAGGTCACGCACGATCCGTGGCGCCTGTACGTCTGCAGTTCCGACTACGGCGCCCTCGGCTACGATGGCCACGGCGGGTGGAACATCCTGCAGGAACGCTACATTTTCGCGTTTCTGTTCGAATACGCCGCGACGCTGGGGCTGATCGACGTAGCGTTCGTAGCGCCAGAGGACGCCCGCCGCGATTTTCGCGACATGTGGGGTACCGACGAACTGGCTTTCTTCAGCCGTTACGACGGCTTGCGCCATATTCGTCTGACACCGCTCGGCGCCTACATTCTCGGGCTGGCAGACGAATACCGGCCGAGCGTCGTCAGCAGCGACCTCGCGCTTTCGGTGCTGCCCAGCCTGCAAATCAAGGTCACCCACGGCACGCCCGCACCGGAAGAAACGCTGCTGCTCGACAACTGGACGGAGTCCGTAGCACCGGGAATCTGGCGGCTCGACCGCGAAAAGGCGCTGACGGCAATCGAGAAGGGGTTCGACATCGGCGAATTGCGCGCCTTCCTCGAACGCGGCGATGACATGATGCTGCCCGAAACAGTCGACAGCTTCATCCGCAACAGTGAGCGCAACGGCAAGGCGCTGAAACTCTCGGGAGCCGCCGTGCTGGTCGAATGCCGCGATGCGGAGACGGCAAGCGCCATTGCCGGACACAAGGAAACATCGGCGCTCTGTCTGCCCACCGGGGAGAAGATGCTGGTGGTCCGCAACGACCATCTGGAAAAATTCCGGCAACGCGTCCGCTTGCTTGGTTTCGGAATGACGACCTGAGCGCCCGGACAAACGCTCGGGAAAACCCTGGCATCCCAACAACGGCGCTTTGCCGCGAATGCGGATCGCATTGTTTCCGGCTTTACTACGCATTTCCAGTAAAGACCGGAAACATGACGTGAAACCGCTCAGCAACCAGCAGCGTCGGTACCACGTCAACAGCGAACAACTCTACGAAAACTACCGCGCCGCCTTGCGCGCGTACCGCGCGTGATTGCCCGCATCCTGCGCGAACTCGATGCCGCCGGTCTCAACAAATCCTTCACCGTACTCGGCACGCAAGCGCTCTTTGGCTACGAAGCGGCCGGTGGCGTGCAGTTTCTGACCGAACTGCTCGCATCGGGCGATATTGATCTGCTCTACGACAACCGACAAAAAATCACACTCGTCTCCAGCAAGCTCGACGGACTCGGTCTGCGCGGCATGCACGATGCCGACCCGGTCAGCTTCGCGGCGGAAGATCTCGTGGCGGTCGAAGTCCCCGGCCTGCAGTGATTGCTCAACGCGCCGAAAATTGACACCGTCGCCATCGACGAGGAGGGCTGGCCTACGCTGCTGCACGTGCCCGATCCACGCGCTTTCGCCCTGCACAAGGCCTGGCTGGCCAATCGCCCGGACCGCACCCCGGTAAAGAAACCGCGAGATCTGGCACAAGCCCAAGCCGTCGCCGCCCTCGTCCGTGAACACATGCCCCACCTGCCATTCAGCGAGGCCATCAGCTCACTGCATGGCGATGTGCGAGCGCTGGTGGAAGTGCTGTAGCAGACTGCCGGGATTCGCGCCGGACGTACGCGACTTTGCTGTGGCACAAAGCGTGGATAAAAAATGGCTCTGAGAAATGGGATGAAAACGAAGGCGGTGGAATTCGTAAAGGCCATGCGCGGAAGGGTATCGGCGGCTCTTGTCGTTTGAGAAGTCTCAGTCGCCTATTTGCTCTGATGTGCCTTCACATAGCTGCGGAGAACGGCGTTGATGCGCGTCTGGTAGCCCTGTCCTGCAGCCTTGAAGAACTCGACAATATCGGGATCGATACGCAGCGTCACCTGCCTTTTGACAGACGGCAAATTCACTTCTGCCGCTTGCCAGAAATCCGCGTCCGTGGCTGCTATCTCTGAATAATCGATCTCTTCATCGCTCATCGCGTCGATGCGCGGCAAATCGCTCTTGATAGATTTTTTGCTCGCGTTCATTGGCTTTCCTCATTGAAATAATGCGCACCCTGCCGCTACGCATCGTATGTGCAACAAAGACTACGCGGCCATGTAACGTACCCAAAGTGGCGAACCGAGGTTCCCCGTAGTCTTTCCGTCGATCAACAACCGTAATGACATCACCTTCAAAAACATCCTCGGCATCTTCAAAAGCAAGCCCGTGTTTTTCAAGATTGATTCGGCTTTTAGCCTCATCCCATTCGTAGATCATGATGTATTGTAGTTACATTATGTTGTTACACACAAGAGGTTTTGTCTGAAGACATGATTCGTTTGAGTGCGCTAACGCGCAGCGCAAGGCCCAAAGGGGTGAGGGAATGCGGACCACGCGCAATACGAAATCGAGTGTCGCCCAATCATGAGCAACCTCGGTTAGCAAATAACAAATACGATTGATGTGATGGTATCCGGGAATAATCCATTGATCCGACCCTTCTGATCCATCAATTACAGTCCAAACATAGTTTTCGTCATATTCTCGAACCAGTTGCAAATCTTTGCCGAAGGTTTCAAGCCCATGGCCGCCCCAGATATCAAAGTATGCGGACGAATGCCTGAACGGTCGAAAATACTCGTAGAAAACGTCCTCATGGAATACCGAACTTTCTTGCATTCAGATATCCCAATGAGGCGATAGATCTTCCCGCCAGAATGTCACCTTTTCGAAGCGTTCAACCAGTTCAGACACTGTGCCCCACACGGGCAAATCACCGTCTTCTTCCATTAGCGGTCGAAACAAGTTGAACGTGTGCCAAACGTGATCATCCTCCGTTGGACCGCCCGAGTACTCCCACAACTCGCCGTACAGAACCGGAATACCGACTTGCTCTGCGATGAAGAATTCACCTCCGGAAAGTTTCGATATCACACGTTTTTGATCTGGCTCGGCTACCTCACCCTCCAACAATAGCGCGCCGAAAGCCTTGTAGTTTCCGGCATCACGGTACATGTAATCGAACACCACACGGACAGTCATGACAGATTATCCGCGAAGATGATTTCACGATGCCTCGCAAGAAACGCATGATCGGGGACAAATCGTTCCGGCAACTCAATCTTTTTTCCGGCCAGTGGTTGCAAGACTTGCCGAACGAACGGCTCGTCGCTTTGCTTGATGCTTTTCGCCAGAACGATACGAAAATCGTCATCTAGGGTCAGCAATCCTTTATCGAAGGCTCTGTCATGTAGCGCTGACAAGCAAAGCCCATTGCTCGGATTCAATCGGTTTGTCTTGTCCTTGCTCCACGGCACAATGTGGCTAGCAATCAGCAAGCGCGGTTCGGATAGTCCGGACATGCAGCAACGCCCCCGGTAGCTGCTAAGTACCGCACGCCGGAAAAAGCTTTGTTTGATTCGCTGTTCGGTCACAACCCGGCGAGTCTCGCCAGTGAAGTCCTCAGGCATTAACAGATTCTCTTCGCCTACGATGTCGTCACTTGCTGGTGCTTCAGTTTGACCCAATTGATTCCGAAGCTGCTGGCATTCGAGCGTCAAACCTTCCCAATCTGCGTGGAACTCGCCCCATACCTCTCGATCCAGCGCCGAGGCGTTTCCCAAACCGCTTCGGCCAGTGCTTGTAATCGCCGGATCGAGGCTGGCAAAATTAACCAGCTTCATCGCCACCGCCGATGGCGTTCGACCGATCAGCTTGGCTAGTATTACGATCTCCGGATTTCTCGAATGTAGTTTTCCGAATGGAAGCTGGCAATAGAGATGGAAAGCGAGTTTCAGTTGCGTCTTGGTCCAGCGTTCAGAACTCATGATGTCTTTGGGCAACGGCAATGCCAGAGCCGTTGCCACTTCCTTCTTGGTTAATGACGAAGCCATGAGTTTAGCGGTTGCTTCGATCATTGGCACGACGGCCGCTGAAGAAAATAATTGGTACGCCCGCGTATCCGATACCGGAATCCGGAACGTATCCGGAAAGCCCATCAGCCGGGCGCATTCGCGCGGCGTCAGGCGGCGCGGGTTCTTGCCCTCGCCTTGCCAGACAAGGATTTCCGAGCCGTCCTTGTAGTAGCGCGCTGAGAGGGTGCGCGCCACGCTGTCGGGATAGACCAGCCCGAAGCCGTTGCCGGCGGCCTTGTGCTTGGCGGCGTAGCCTTGCAGGTAGGCCCAGAGTTTGTCGGTGAGCGTGTATTTCGGGTCGACCTGCCCACCGGCATGATCGAAAAAGCGGTCGCCATCCCACGCCAGTTTCGGTTCGCTGCCGTCAGTGCGGTGCAGGATGTCCTTCATGGTTTTTCGCCCCTTGGTCGGTAGCGGCAGGGCGGTCCAGTCAAAGGCAACGCGGTCGGCCTTGCGGAAACCGACAATCAGGATGCGCTCACGGTGCTGCGGCACGAAATGCGCGCCATCGACAACACGCGGATGGATGTCGTAGCCCAGATCGTCGAGTGAGCGCTTGATCACGTCGAAGGTACGGCCCTTGTCGTGCGACAGGAGATTCTTCACGTTCTCCAGCAGGAAAGCGCGCGGCTGCTTGGCTTCGATGATGCGGCAGACGTCGAAGAAAAGCGTGCCCTGCGTTTCGTCGGAAAAGCCGTGGGCGCGGCCAAGGGCATTCTTCTTGGAGACCCCGGCAATCGAGAAGGGCTGGCAGGGGAATCCGGCGAGCAGCAGGTCGTGATCGGGCACATCGGCGGCGTCGATCTGCGTGATGTCGCCGTTGATGGCGTGACCGTCCGGGAAGTTCTCGACGTAGGTCTTCTGCGCGTAGCTGTCCCATTCGCTGGTGAACACGCAACGCCCGCCGATGTCTTCAAACGCCCTTCTGATGCCGCCGATCCCGGCAAAGAGGTCGCAAAAGGTGAAGTCGGCTTCGCCGTCCGGCGTTAGCTCAAGCGGCAACAGGCGTTGCAAGCCGAAGATGTAGCTTTGCGGTACGGTTTGTTTGGCGATCCAGTGCCGTACGGCGCGTGGCGTTTTCTTCAGATGCCGGGCAATTTCGGCTTGCGTGTGGTGCTGCAACGCGGCGTTAAGGTAACGGATAGCCAGATCGTCATCCGGGCCGGTTTTGAGTACAGTGACCATCACTTCTCTCATCGATTTGGGAATGAATCAGGAAATTACGCCTCTTTTTGTCCCAGAGCAAGAGAAATCAAACCAATCCGAAACCTATCTGCACTACCCGTCAACGGGCGCTCCTGAAATTGCATGTCACGGAAGCCGCATCAACGCTGATTCCCAGCGTATCCCATCTCAAGACACCCGTCCCACCTTGATCGCAGGCTGATGCAGTAGGGAATGGACGTTAAAGCTGTCGAGTTCGTGAAGACCGGAGCCGAAACTTGGCGCCGGGTTTGATCAGCCCGAACGCAGCTCAGGCGCGCTTGAGGCGTTTCAGGAGGTTGATCGCCACTTTCGATGCGGCCTGCAGCAGACGACGGGCCCAGGCAGAAAACGGGCGTAGCCTGCTGCCGCGGAATGAAATTGGCGCTGAATCGTGGACTGGACTGGCGTCACAGACCACGCGGTTGCGACCGCCATGCTTGGCCTGATAGAGGGCCTTGTCGGCGGCGGCAATCAGTTGCTCGGCCTGCTGCTGATTCTCACCGGACATTACGTCGACGGGCAGCATGGACAGTCCGATCGAGATGGTAACCCTGATCGCCTGTCCGGAATGCGCCTGCAACTCCTGTTCGGCGATGCGGCCGCGAATCCGTTCGGCAATCAGGCGCGAATGATGCAATTCGGATTGCGGCAGGAGAACGACGAATTCCTCTCCCCCATAGCGGGCAATCGTGTCACCCGCACGCAGCTGGGACTGAATGAGGTTGGCCACAGTGCGCAGCACGTCATCACCCGTCTGATGCCCATGGCTGTCGTTGATGCGCTTGAATTTGTCGATATCGAGGAACATGCAGGCCAGCGGATGCCTGTAGCGGCGAGCCTGGCTGACTTCCACCTGACAGCGGTGTTCGAAGTAACGGCGGTTCTGTACCCCGGTCAAGGCGTCGGTGAGCCCCGCCAGCTTCAAACGCTCGCGGGCGAGAGCACTTTCCAGGCAAATAGCGATGATTTCAGAAAGGCGCTCAAGGAAATCCGTTCCGCAGCCGGCGACATAACGATCGCGGCTGGTACTGCCAAAGTGCATGCTGCCGATCAGTTCGCCCTGGCGCGCCAGCGGCAGCAGGGCAACCGAGGCAATGCCATCAAACGGCGGATTGAACAGAGCCTGATGCTGCTGCTCACTGAAGGCGCCGAGCACCGGGCGGCGCGTCTCGCCGTAGAGGATTTCCAGTGCATCCGCAGACTGCAGCAGCGTTAGTCCGCTGCAGACGGAGGCCGCATCGTTGCCGAGACCGCTTTGCAGAATCCGGGTCGCCTCATGCTCACGATCAACCAGCGCGAGCGTGACAAACTCGAGCCCGAACGCCAGCTTGTACTCGGCGAGGAGCAAGCGCACCAGTTCCAGCAGCGAAGCGGCACCGATCAGCCGGCGTTCGAGTTGATCAAAACGTTGCATCTTGTCTTCGTTTTGCCGCGCCTCGTACAACAGGGCTTCCAGTTGCTGGCGAAGAGAAAAATTCTCTGACTGGAGAAGATTGTTCATGCTCATGCTATCGACCGTCGCTTCGCGCTATTGAAGCACTCAAAATGGCAAGGTCTGAATGATTCCGGCGCGGGGGCGTCCGCTCACTCTTTCCCCGCCAGCAACGAGCCTGCACATCTTTCACGCCGGAACGGCGGAGGCCAGCGTCACCCGGTTGCGTCCCTGCGCCTTCGAGACATACAAGGCGTTGTCGACGCGTTCGATAAACTCGCTGGGGGATTCTCCGGCACAGTAGCTGGCAACACCGAGCGAGACCGTGATGCGGCCGATTTCCTGATTGTTGTCGGTGCGCTTGATCCGGCTGCATTCGATTGTCGAACGAATTTTTTCGGCCAGAACCCGTGCCCCATCGAGTGTCGTCTCGGGCAGCAGAACAACGAACTCCTCGCCACCATAGCGTGCCGCGGTATCCTTTCCCTTCACGTTGGCTATGAGGATTTTCGCTACGGCACGAATGACCTTGTCGCCAATCAGGTGCCCATAGGTGTCATTGACCAGCTTGAAGTTGTCAATGTCCGTGATGATGAGGCTGGGTCCCTGTTCGCTCGAATTCACTTCGGACAGGCACGCCGTCAGGGCCAGATCAAATCCCCGGCGGTTGACCAGTCCGGTCATTCCGTCGGTCAGCGCGTCTTCGCGAGCCCGGTCAACTTCCTTGCGCAGCTTGACGATCTCGTTCTGGCTTTCTTGGAGGCTATCTTTCAGAGTTGCAACTGCGCCCTGCATTTTGCTGGTGCCGATGACCAGTTTGTCGATCCAGCTCCCGCTGTCCGTATCCGCCTCGGTGTCTTTCAGTTCCTCGCTCCACTGCGCCAGTGCATTGCCGAACTGATCGGCGTAGTTTCCTGCATGCGCAGCAGATTGCGAGATGTCAGCCAGAATTTTCTGGAATCCGGCAGTGACGTTGTGCGCTTTCTGCTCATCGATGTCGGCGATGTATTTCCGGAACAGGTCAGTCGTGGCGTCTTCATCGAGTACCGTGCCATTCTGGGTGAGTGCGTCGATGGCCGCTTTGAGCGGCCCGTTGATCCCTGCCACATACTCGTACCAGACGGCATAGCTGATCGGATGCAGCGCGGCCGCCTGTCGTGACATCAAGGGCAGGGTCAGGCGCAGGTATTCCGCACTTTGGTTAACCGTTTCTTGATATTTCATCATGGGCAGTAGTCCGCTACCAGTTGTCAAACTTGCGAGCCTTTTCCTTGCTGGCCTTACGCATGCGGTGTGATTATACGCTTCTCAGGAGCTTGAAGACGCGTTGATGGAATGTCCGGTTGGACGCTGGATATCCGTCGATACGTTTTCGCGCTTCAGGTGCGCCGCAGGGATGGATTTCGAGGTCACGCCCAATCCATGGTGCCTGTACGTCTGCAGTTCCGACTATGCTAGCCGCGGCTACGAAGGCTCCGGTGGCTGGAACATCCCGCAGGAGCGCTACATTTTCGCTTTTGTGTTCGAATACGCCGTGACGCTTGGGCTCGTCGACATGGCGTTCGTAGCGCCGGAGGACTCCCTGTGGTTGTCGCAAATTCTGCGTGTTTTGCGGATAATAGTAACGTCACGCTGATTTCTCTCCTCAGCAACCGCAAGATTGTTTTTTTGCTTGCCGCACTTTGCTGACTTTTGTGAAGAAGCACCTGACCCATAATTAAATCGGGAGAAAACAGACATGCGAATCGGATCCGTCGAAATAACCCCCCTGTCGGCCATGCTGGTGTTTATTCCGATTTGCGTTGTGCTTGAGGTAATGCATGCCGACCCGGCCTGGATATTCATCACCGCAGGCTTGGGAATCATTCCTCTGGCGGGCTTGATGGGAACAGCGACCGAGCACCTGGCCGAGCATTACGGTGCGGGTATTGGCGGCCTGCTCAATGCCACCTTTGGCAACGCTGCCGAACTCATCATCGGTCTGGTCGCCTTGCATGCCGGCCTGCTGGACGTGGTCAAGGCCTCGATTACCGGATCGATCATCGGCAACGTCCTGCTGGTGCTGGGCGCCAGCCTCACGGTTGGCGGGCTGAAATTCCGGACCCAGCGTTTCAATCGAACAGCGGCCTCTGTCGGCACGACCCTGCTGGTGCTGTCGACCATCGGCTTGATCATTCCGGCCATTTTCCACATGCTGATCTCGGACCATCCGGAAGTTCATGAACAGGAATTGAGCCTGGAAATTGCCATCGTGCTCTTCGTTTGCTACATCCTCAGCCTGATCTTCAGTCTGCGCACCCATTCCCACCTCTACACCGGCGAAGCTTCAAAGGAGAGCGAGGAAGCGATCGAGGAAGCGCTGGGTGTCGAGTCCTGGAGCCAGAAAAAATCGATGGTGGTTCTGCTCGTGGCCACAGTCCTGGTCGCGGTAATGAGTGAATTCCTGGTGGGCGCCGTCGAGCATACTGCCAAGGCCTGGGGAATGACCGATGTGTTCATTGGGGTCATTCTGGTTGCCATCGTCGGTAACGCCGCCGAGCACAGCACGGCCGTATTGATGGCGATGAAAAACAAGGTGGATCTGGCGATCAACATCGCCATTGGTTCGAGCATCCAGATTGCCCTGTTCGTTGCTCCCTTGCTGGTGTTCTGCGGCTATCTGTTCGGCCAGCCGATGGATCTGCTGTTTACCACCTTCGAAGTGCTCGCTGTCGCCACCTCAGCCTGGATCGTGGTACTGATCACGGCCGACGGCGAGTCGAACTGGCTGGAAGGCGTCATGTTGCTCGCCGTCTATCTTATGCTCGGGCTCGCGTTTTTCTACCTGCCCGCATAAATACTGATGTACTGATGACTGATCGGGATCATGACCTTGATCTGTCACTCATAACCAGCCAGAGCGCTTGAAGCGGACATAAAGAAAGCCGCAGGTTGAAGCGATGGTCAGAAGCGCCATGGGGTAGCCATACTCCCATTGCAATTCGGGCATGACTTTGAAATTCATTCCCCAGATGCCGGCGAAAGCGGTGGCCACGGCAAAGATCCCGGCCCAGGCTGCCAGTCTCTTGTTTACTTCGTTTTCCTCGATAGTCACCATAGAAAGGTTGACCTGGATGGCGGTGCCGATGGTATCCCGGATATTCTCGAGAGAGGCGTTGATGCGGGTCAGGTGGTCATGGACGTCGCGGAAATAATGCCGGCTGTTGGCGCACACCTCTGGTCCCCGGTTGCCGGAAAGCTTGCCGGCCGCCTCCATCAGCGGGGCGACGGCATGCCTGAGCAGCGTGATCTTGCGCTTCAGATGATAGAGCCGCTCGATGCTGGCTTGTGCCGAGCCTTTGTCGAAAATCTGGTCCTCGATCTCTTCCAGTTCCGACTCCAGCCTGTCTGTGATCGGAAAATAGCGATCGACGACCGCATCCATCAGTGCGTAGAAGACGAAACTGGCGCCGTGCTGAAGCAATTGTGGTTCCCGCTCGCAGCGTTCGCGAACCGCGAGGAAATTCTGTTCGCTGCGGTTCCTGATTGACAAAACAAAATTGCGGCCGACAAAGACGTTAACTTCGCTGACGCTGAACTCACCCTGGTTCAGCTCAATCTGGTGCATGACAGCGAACAGCGAATCGCCATAATCCTCGATCTTGGGTCGCTGATGGCCGTGGCGTGCATCTTCCACCGCCAGTTCATGCAGATCGAATTCGATCTTCATCTGATCCAGCTCATGCGGCGAGGCGTCGCTCAGGGCCACCCAGACGAAGCAATCCGGCCTCTCAAGGTAATCGCTGATTTCCTCCACCTGCAAGTCCGCCAGACGGGTTCCGTTTTCGTAGGCAACACAATTTATCAGCACAATTCACTCCTCGATTTCTCAACAGGCTCTATCCTGCACGCTTTGGGAGATTTCGGCGAGCATCGAAGGTGGCAATTCGCTAGAGAACGACCTGCGACCCCAATTCCACCACCCGGTTCGACGGAATCTTGAAGAAGGCCGTCAGACTGCTGGCATTGCGGAACATGAGGGCAAAGAGCAGGACGCGCCAATAGGCCATTTCGCCACCGAAGCGCGGAATCAGCGTTTCCCGGCCGAGGAAGAACGAGGTGTCCATCATGTCGAATTCGAGGCCGAAATGGGCGCACAGGGCAAGCGCTGCCGGAAGATCCGGTTCGTCCTTGAAGCCGTACTGGACGGTCACCTGCCAGAAACTCTCGCCAAGATCGGCGACTTCAACGCGGTCGATTTCCGGCACATAGGGCACATCGAAGATGCGCAGGGTCACGATCACCATGCGCTCGTGCAGCACCTTGTAGTGCTTGAGACTGTGCAGCATGGCGCGCGGCACGCCTTGCGGCCTGCCAGTCAGAAAAACGGCGGTGCCAAATACGCGCGTCGCACCGCCCAGAGCGAGGCTCTGGATAAACGGCGCAAGGTCGATGGCATCCTGTCCAAGCTTGTCATGCAGCAACTCGCGACCACGCTTCCACGTGGTCAGCACGGCAAAGATGACGAGACCAAAAACCAGTGGGAACCAGCCGCCGGCGACAATCTTGGTCGAGTTGGCCGAGAAAAAGGCCAGGTCGATCAGCACAAACGGCAGAACACAGAAGAAGGCTTGCCAAAGCTTCCATCCCCACAGCTCACGCGCGACGACAAACACCAGCAGATTGGTGATCAGCATGGTGCCGGTGACGGCGATGCCATAAGCCGCCGCAAGATTGCTTGAAGAGCCGAAGCCGATGACCAGCGCGATGACAGCCATGAGGAGCAACCAGTTGACGGCCGGCAGATAGATCTGCCCCATTTCGCTTTCCGAGGTATGGCGCACCTGGAAGCGCGGCAGATAGCCCAATTGCATGGCCTGCAGCGTCATCGAAAACGCACCGGAAATCACTGCCTGCGAGGCGATGACGGTGGCGACGGTCGACAGCAGCACCAGCGGGTAAAGCGCCCAGCCGGGTGCCAGCAGGTAGAAGGGGTTTACGATTGCGGCAGGGTTGCTCAGGAGCAGCGCACCCTGGCCGAAATAATTGATCAGCAAGGCCGGCAATACCATGGTGAACCAGGCCAGTTGAATCGGCCGCCGCCCGAAATGCCCCATGTCGGCGTAAAGTGCCTCGCCGCCGGTCAGAACGAGCACGACCGCACCGAGTGAAAAGAACCCCAGCACCGGATTGGCCATAAAATAGGCGACACCCCAGGACGGATTCAGCGCACGCAGTACGCCGGGTTCTGCAATGATATTGATCATGCCCAGCACGGCCAACACGCTGAACCAGAGCACCATTACCGGCCCGAACAGCTTGCCGACGCTGGCCGTGCCCCGTCGCTGGATGAAAAACAGGAAAATCAGGACCAGCAGTGACAGCGGTATGACGAAAGGTTTGAACGCCGGCGTGATGACCTCCAGCCCTTCAATCGCCGAAAGCACCGAGATGGCCGGCGTGATAACACCATCACCATAGAACAGTGCGGCGCCAAAAAGGCCGAGCGTGACGATGACATTGCGCCGTCGCGAACCTTCCTTGCTGTTGCGCAGGGCCAGCGCCATCAAGGCCATGATGCCGCCTTCACCGCGGTTGTCGGCACGCATGATGAAGGAGACGTATTTGCCACTGACCACGGCCATCAGCGCCCAGAACACCAGCGACAGGATGCCGAGCACGTTATCGGGAGTTATCGGCACCGGATGGTGTTCGTTGCCAAAGACTTCCTTGATCGCATACAACGGGCTGGTGCCGATATCGCCATAGACAACGCCAAGCGCAGCCAGGGCCAGGGCGTTGAATCGCGTCTTGTCAGACGTGCTTGAATGACTCATGAATTGTTTTGTGACTCTTTGTATTGACTATGGGAATTACGGCTGAAAACGGTAACCTACGCCGGTTTCGGTCAGGAAGTATTTGGGCTGCGTCGGATCATCTTCCAGCTTCTGCCGCAAATGGCCGACGTAAACCCGCAGGTAATGGTTACTTTCAACGCATGAGGGACCCCACACTTCACGCAGGAGATGACGCTGGGTCATGACCTTGCCGGTATTGGCGAGAAAAGCGCAGAGCAGTCGGAACTCGATGGGAGTCAGGTGCACCGGTTCACCGTTGCGGATCACCACGCGGCGTGAGAGATCAACGGTAACATCACCGAAAACGAGGATGGGTGTGGCCTCCTCGCCGCCCCGGCTCTGCCGCCGCAACAACGCACGCGCACGGGCGCGAAGTTCGCCCACACCAAACGGCTTGGTCAGGTAATCGTCGGCACCGACATCAAGCGCCTGAATCTTGTCTTTCTCGTGCGAACGCGCCGAAAGCACAAGAATCGGTGCATCGGACCAGCCGCGCAGATCACGGATGAAATCAATGCCGTTGCCATCGGGCAGACCGAGATCGAGGATCACCAGATCGGGCTTGTGATTTCCGGATTCGATCAATCCCTGCGTCAATGTTCCGGCCTCAAACACGCGACACCCTTCTTCTTCCAGCGACGTGCGCACGAAGCGGCGAATCAGTTTTTCGTCCTCGACGACCAGGACGGAGGGGGTCTGCCCGCTAGTCATCTCACTCATGATTGATGATCTTTGGTCTGAGGAATGAGTTCTTCTTCGATCGTTGGCGGGACTCCCAAAGGCAGGGTGAACGTGACACAGGCCCCGCCTTGCGGACGATTGGCCGCTGTAATCGTCCCGGCATGCGCTTCGATGATGGCGCTGCAGATCGCCAGCCCCAACCCGACACCCGGCGTCGACGATTCGGGGACGCCACGTACAAACATTTCGAACAGTGCGTTACACTTGTCCTGAACAAAACCCTCTCCGCTATCGGAGACAGCGACTTCAGCGAACCCGTCGCGTTGCTGCACTTCGATCTCGACAGGGGTGCCCGATGGAGAATATTTCGCCGCATTCTCCAGCAGGTTGCAGAACACCCGCTCGATCAGGATGGCGTCAAACTCGAGCAAAGGGAAATCACTTGCCAAAGAGACCTTGACCGGATGTTCGGCAAGAGCACGTCCGAGCAGCTTGATGCTTGAACCGATGACTTCCTCGATCGGCTGCCATTCCTTTTGCAGAGTCACTTCACCGGCATGCAGGCGCGCCATGTCGAGCAGGTTGCCGACCAACCCGGCCAGACGTTCGGCCTGCTCGCGAATGGACACAGCCGTCTCAAGAGCGACCTCGCCAAGCGGCGGCCGGCTGACGGTCAGCGAGTCGGCGAGTCCGACCAGTGCGGTCAGCGGAGTACGCAAGTCATGCGACAAGGCGGAAAGTATCGAACTGCGCAAACGTTCGGAGACAATCTGTACCTGAGTACGCTGAGCGACATCAACGTAATGTATGCGCTCAATGGCTATCGCCGCCAGTGAAGCCATCGTCTCCAGTCGCTCACGCTGACTATGCAGGTATTCCATCTGGCCGTGGGAGGGCGCTACCGCAATGACACCACGCATCCGCATCGGCGCTTTCAGTGGCAAATAAAGCATGGCGTAACCACTGCTGGCTAACTGCGTACTCTCGACAGGCACACCGTGTTCGTAGGCAATGATGGCGAACCGGGGCTCAATCTGAAGGCGGGCGGTTTCCTGTCCGGCACAGGGTTGCAAGCCTCCCGTGCCGTCGGGCAGGAGAATCCTGGCGTCGGCATTCAATACATTCCTCAGAAAATTGCGCGTAATCTCGACAACCTGTACCACCATCAGCGCGCCCGAAAGGTCGCGTGCCATTTCATAGAGTGCGCGGGTCCGCAGCGCTTCCGTGTCGGACGCATCGGCCTGTTGGCGCAGTCCGGCGGTCAGTTGGCCGGTGATGATGGCCACCGCGAGCATGACGCCGAAGGTGACGAGATACTGTCCATCATTGACGGCAAATGTGAAGCGCGGTGGCACGAAGAAGAAATCGAATAGCGCTACGCTGAGAAAAGCAGCGAGCAGGGCGGATTTGAGGCCAAGGCTGATGGCGATGAGCAGCACCGTGAGCAGGAACAGCATGACGATATTGGCCAGATCCAGATGTCCGAGCAAAGGCATGGCGATCAGCGTGGTGGTGGCACACGCCAGCACAGCCAGAGCGATACGCTGCCAGCCGGCAAGCAAGGAAAGCGCGCTATTCTGTTTCTTTGAGATGAACCACATGATCCCGTTTCCCGATTAATCCGCCCGATTTCAGGCTTGAGGTCATTCTCCCGCGATGAAAATATAAATAGTGTAAAAATTTCAATGTCTGCATCGCCCCTCATGTTGACAAGTAGTCCAGTTCTGGATATTTTGTCCATATGAACAAAATCACGGCGGAACAGAACGTACTGCTTGAGCAACTCAAGCAGGTGGCCAAAGGTCTGGGCGAAACCTTCGCGCCATTTTGCGAGGTGGTCGTTCACGACCTGTTACACCCCGGACACGCCATCCTGGCGATCCACAACAACCTGTCCGGACGCCAGCCCGGCGATCCGGCCACAGAGCTCGGGCTGGCGCGCATTGCCGACCCGGAATACCCGCAGATCGTCGCCAACTACGCGAACCAGTTGCCCGATGGCCGCCAGGCTAAAAGCACGTCCATCGGCATCAAGGATTCCAGCGGCTGTTATGTCGCGGCCCTGTGCATGAATGTCGATCTGACCCTATTCCAGGGCCTGTACAACGTATTGACCGAGTTCGACAACACGCGAGCTGCCGCGGGCGTGCAGGAATCGCTTGATCCCTCCGGGGCCGCAGTCATCAGAACTCGCATCGATCAATTTGCCGCCCGACGCGCGACTACACCGCGTGCGCTGAAGACGGAAGACCGGCGGATCCTGATTCGCGAACTCAGGGAATCGGGCTGCATGGAAGTGCGCCGTTCCATGGAGACCGTCGCGCTGCATCTCGGCGTATCGCGGGCTACGGTGTATAGCGATGCCAAATAACGCACAACTGCTGCTGCTCGACAAGAATGACGTCGAGAGCCTCCTGCAAGCCGACGAGGTGCTGCAGGCGGTACGCGAAGCCTTCGTTCTGCACAGCCAAGGGGAAGGCCGTGTCTTCCCTGTCGTCCGCGAAAAACTCGTTTCCGGCGGCGTTTTCGGCATCAAGGCGGGCGCCGTTGAAAGTCAGAGCCTGCTCGGCTTCAAGGCCGCAGGATTCTGGCCGGACAACCGGAGACTGGGTGGCGAACCGCATCAGGCCAGCATTATGCTGATTGATCCGGACACCGGTCGCCCCCTGTGCCTGATTGACGGCAACGCCATCACCACGATGCGTACCGGGGCCGCAGGCGGGCTCGGACTATTGCAACTGGCTCGCGCCGACAGCTCACGCCTGTGCGTCTTCGGCACCGGCGTGCAGGCGCGGATACAACTCTCGTTCGCCCTGCGCCTGATGCCGGCACTGCGCGTCATTCGTTACGTCAGCGTAGACGGTCAGCGCGATAACGCCTTCGAAGCCTGCTTCGCTGATCAACTGGCAGCAGGCTGCACCGTTCTGCATGCCCGTGATCGCAACGCCGCCGTGTCCGAGAGCGACGTGGTGATCACGGCCACCCCGGGCACGGGCGCGCTGTTCGATCTGGAATCGGTTCAGCCCGGTACGCACCTGAACTGTGTCGGTGCCGACACCAAAGGCAAGCGCGAACTCCCCGAAGGCCTGCTGGCCCGCGTGTGCCTGTTCGTCGACGATCAGACGCAGGCCCGTCAGATCGGCGAAACGCAGTGGTCACCTGCTACACCATGCACGGAGCTTGGCGATCTGCTGACCGAGAAAGCCCGCTTTAGCCGGCAAGCCGGGGATATCACGGTATTCGACATGACCGGCCTCGCCCTGCAGGATCTTACCGTCGCCCGGCTGCTGCATGAACGCGCTGAAACGGCCTGCACAGGAACACGCATCGCGTGGCCCTGGTAACCCACTCATTACCCTAGCAAGGATGACCAGCATGCTGACTCTGCCAACTTATGAAGATGTCGTTAGCGCCGCCGGGCGCCTCGAAGGTCACGCCCACCGCACGCCGGTCATGCGCTCACGCACGATCGACAAGGAACTCGATGCCGAAGTTTTTTTCAAGTGCGAGAACCTGCAGCGCATGGGCGCCTTCAAATTCCGCGGCGCCTTCAATGCCCTGTCCAAGTTCGACGAACGGCAACGCCGGGCCGGCGTGGTGACCTTCTCGTCGGGCAACCACGCCCAGGCCATCGCCCTTTCGGCCTCGCTGCTCGGCATGGCGTCCACCATCATCATGCCCAACGACGCGCCGGCCGCCAAGGTCGCCGCGACCAGGGGCTACGGCGGGAAGGTGATCCTGTACGACCGCTTTACCGAGGACCGCGAGCAGATCGGCCGTGATCTCGCGGAGAAACAGGGTCTGACGCTCATACCGCCCTACGATCATCCCGACGTGATCGCCGGGCAGGGTACAGCCGCCAGGGAACTGTTCGAAGACGCCGGCGAACTCGACGCCCTCTTCGTCTGCCTCGGCGGCGGCGGACTGCTCTCGGGCACGGCGCTGGCGACGCGGGCGCTCGCACCCCGATGCCGGCTTTACGGTGTCGAACCCGAAGCCGGCAACGACGGACAGCAGTCGTTCCGCTCCGGCAGCATCGTGCACATCGACACGCCCAAGACGATTGCCGACGGAGCGCAGACCCAACACCTCGGCGCCTATACGTTCGAGATCATCCTGCGCGACGTGAACGACATTCTCACTGCGACCGACATGGAACTGATCGACTGCATGCGCTTCTTCGCCACGCGCATGAAACTGATCGTCGAACCCACCGGCTGCCTCGGTTTTGCCGCTGCACGCAAAATGAAGTTGCAGTTGCAGGGCCAGCGCATCGGCGTGATCATCAGCGGCGGCAATGTCGACCTGAACCGCTTCTGCGCCTTGCTGGCGAACTAAAGGCGCACTGAATAATTCGCTTACGTCGTTCCCGCGAAGGCGGGAACCCAGTTACATTAACATTCTGGAACTCTGGATCCCCGCCTACGCGGGGATGACGCCCCGTAGGAAGTCCTTCTGGGGGACGAATACTTCAACGTTTCCCTAAGGGTCAACACAATGGGCGAGGCCGATCCAGTAGCGTCAGAACCCGTTCTTCTGGCGATAATTCTTCAATACCTGGTCGGCGACCCAGGTCGAGTTCACGGCGCTCTCGACATTGCCAGGACAGGGCGCAATCCCGTTGAGGTCATCGACGATGCTCTGGATGAACGGCTGCTGGACATGCTTCGGGTTGGGAATATTTGCTTCCTGCACACCGCCCTCGTTGATCAGTCTGAGCGCTTGGTCGGAAAAGAACTCGAATTCGATCCGGCCTCTGGAACCGGTAATTTCGATGCGGTCCTGCCCCTGGCCGCAGACGAAACACCACGAGCCTGAGCCCAGCACGCCACTGGCATGCCGCCAGGTCGTCGTCACCGTGTCTTCAACGTCGTAAAGCCCGGCTCTGTTGAGCGCAATCCCGTGCACTTCTTCGATGGGTCCGAACCAGACATCAAAGATGTCGAGCATGTGGACAGCCAAATCGAGAAACTTGCCGCCGCCCGCAACTTCGGGCTTCACGCGCCACGGAAGCGTATCGCGGGAAAGTTCCTCGACGTCCGGCACCTGGTGAATGATGGCACGTACACAGCGTACGTCACCGATCAGACCGCTGTCCATCCACTCCTTGATTTTCAGGAAGCGCGGCATGGCGCGGCGATAAAAGGCGACGAACAGACGTACGCCGTTCTTCTCGCAGACGTCGACGATGGCCCGGCATTCGTCGAGATGCATGGCCATCGGTTTTTCGACGTAGACATGCTTGCCCGCATTGGCGACCTGCACGGCATACATCAAGTGCGAAGAAGGAGGCGTCGCGATATAGACCGCATCGATATCGGCATCGGCGACGAGCTGTTCGCTCGTCTCATACACCTTGGCGACCCCATGGCGGGAAGCGAAAGAACGGGCCGAATCCCAACTCCTGCTGGTGACGGCGGCAAGCGTCGAGTCGCGCGACATATAGAATCCCGGACCACTCTTAACTTCAGCTACCGATCCGCAGCCGATCATTCCCCAGCGAATGGTCTTCATCGATACGCTCCTTTGCTAAGCGGCTCCAAAAAACAGGTTGACAGCAAACTTGAACCGTTTCAAAGTTTAACGCGTTCAAGTCGATGCGGGTAAAGATTTCCGGCATCAAGAATTTGCCGTCATGCCCGGGCAAAAATCGCTGGTGCAGAAAATCATCAACACAAAATAGTTATCTACCGAATCATGTTGCCACGAGAACCCGAAGGCGTGCCGCTCAACCCTTCGGGTTTGTTTTGCAAGGAAAGACGTGAATGGGCTCACTCACGCAATGTTGTCAGAACTGAAAGGGAACAAGCAAAATGGAAACTGAAATGATCGATGGTTCGACCCGCCTGTTTGCGATTATCGGTGATCCAATCTCGGCGGTCCGCTCGCCGGGCGTTTTCAATGAAATGTTTGAGCGCAAGAACATCAATGCGGTTCTCGTTCCGATTCATGTCGAGGCAGCCGGTCTGGGCGCTGCATGGGCGGGAATCAAGGCCATGAAAAACCTCGAAGCTGTCGTCATTACCATGCCGCACAAAACGGCAATGTGCGATCTCGTTGATGCCCTCGGTGTCAACGGACAGGTCGTGGGTGCTATCAATGCGGCCAGGCGCAGAAGTGACGGCACCTGGGAAGGCGATATGTTCGATGGCATCGGTTGTGTCAACGGGCTGAAAGCACATGGGCACGAAGTCGCAGGACGCAGTGTTTTTCAGATGGGCATCGGCGGCGCGGGGTCGGCCGTAGCAAGCGCGCTGGCACAAGCCGGTGTGAAGCGTCTGGTTATCGATGACATCAATACAGAACGCCGCGATCAAGTCGTAAAAAAAGTCGGCGCTGCGTATCCGGAATTGGTCATCGAGGCGGGAACCCTTGCTGACGGACCATTTGATATTGTCATCAATGCGACTCCGCTCGGCATGCGTGAGGAAGATCCTCTGCCTTTTGACCCGACGACCTTGCCAACATCGACACTGGTCGTTGATGTCATCACCAAACCCGAAATAACGCCCTTGTTGAGTTTGGCGCAGAAGTCGGGACACCGCACGCAAACTGGCAAGCACATGCATCACGGGCAGGCGATCGCCGTCGCCAGGTTTTTCGGATTTGACCTGGAGTCCTGATTGACCAATAGGGGAAGATGAAATGAATACGCCTTCGACTCGCCCGGTCGCCATGGTGACCGGTGCGGCCAGCGGCATCGGCAAGGGTTGCGCCATCGCCCTCGCCAAATCGGGTTTCAATCTGCTGATCAACGACATGAATCAGGAGTTGCTTGAAAAACTGGCTGTGGAACTCCAGTCCTTGGGGGCAGAGTGTCAGGTGTTTCATTCCGACATCTCCGATCTGGCCCTGCATAAGCCGATGCTTGACCGCGCCATTTCACGCTGGGGAAGAATCGATTGCCTGCTGAATAACGCCGGAGTGCCCGCCAAGAGGCGAGGGGATCTGCTCGAAGCGACGCCCGAGAGTTTCGACCGCTGCATCGACGTCAACACGCGCGCCGTGTTCTTCCTAAGCCAGACTGTTGCTCGCCAGATGCTGGTTCAAGGCGAAATCACCGGCCAGCATCGCAGCATCATCAACATCACCTCGAGCAATGCCACGATGGTGTCGATCAGCCGGGCTGAATATTGCATATCCAAGGCCGCATCGAGCATGATCACCCGGCTGCTGGGTGTGCGACTGGCTGCAGAAGGCATTGGCGTCTATGAAATCCGGCCCGGCTTTATCGAGACCGAAATGACCAGGCCGGTCAAGGCAAAATACGACGAGTTGTTCAGCGCCGGGCGCGTTCCCATCCCGCGCTGGGGTATGCCGGCCGATGTGGCTTCGACGGTGACCTGCATGGCCGAGGGACGACTGATTTACACAGTGGGACAAGCTATCGCGGTCGATGGCGGGCTCGCCATTCCGCATTACTGAGCGATGGAAGACATGAATATGGAACAGGAAATCCTGTTTGAACGCCGGCAGAAAGACGGGGTGACATGGGCTGAAATCACCTTGAATCGCCCGGAAAAAGGTAACGCCTTGACCATGCCCATGCTCGACCGTCTCAGGCAGATTGCTGATGAACTTCAGGGTGATCGGGAAACGCGTGCCGTTGTCCTGCGGGCCAGAGGGCGCTTTTTCTGCACCGGGGGCGATATTGAGGCGTGGGGAAGCCTGATCCCTCACGAGATGGGACGCGACTGGATTTTGCGCGGGATCGACGTGCTGGAGCGCATCGCAAAACTCCCGCAACCGGTGATCGCGGCGATTACCGGTCACACGCTCGGTGGCGGGCTCGAACTGGCCATGGCCGCTGACCTGCGCATCGCGGTGAAGAAGGCAAAATTCGGCAACCCCGAGGCCACGCTGGGCATGATTCCTGGATGGATGGGAACAAGCCGGCTGGCCGAGATGATCGGCCCGGCGCGTGCACGCCATATCTTGCTGCTGGCCTCGCCCATTACGGCCGAACAGGCCAACGACTGGGGGCTGGTAACGGCATTGGCCGAGGATGAGGCTGACTTGAATGTACAACTGGATGGCTGGCTCGATCGGCTGCTCGCCAACGGACCGTCGGCGATGGCGCTGATCAAGGGCTTGCTCGGAACCGTGCATCACGACTTGCGCGAGCATCACGCCAGCGCCGTAGCGCAGGCTGCAGGCACTGAGGACTGCAGGGAAGGGGTGCGTGCCTTTATCGAAAAGCGCAAGCCCGTCTATCGGAATCGCTGATGAATTCAGGGAGGCGGGCTCCCGATTTCAACGCAGGCTTGACTGATTAGTTGTGAGTTGGTCGGTTCTATTTGAATCTCTCCCATAAACCCGGCATCAAGCGGCTGCGAGTTCGCCGGACGACTTCCTTCGTGCCACCTTGCGTGCCTTCACTTTCGCGACTGGCGCCGCGTGCAACTTGATTTTCAATGCCTTGATGACCTTCAGCACGGTCGAGAATTCAGGATTTCCGCTTGCCGACAGCGCCTTGTAAAGGCCCTCGCGGGTAATCCCGGAGTCACGGGCAAGCTGTGACATGCCGCGAGCGCGAGCAATATCCATCAGCGCGGCACGCACCACGCTACCGTCACCGGGGTCTTCGTCAAGGCAGGCATCAAGATACAAAGCCATATCCTCTTCGGTAGCGAGGTGATCCGCCGGATCCCAGCGCGTAAATT
>JFJP01037619.1_pt1 | contig 25138 bp, 16 predicted proteins | sample 431651 | NCBI WGS metagenome assembly JFJP01 (sample SAMN02602958, study PRJNA72255) | Microbial mat metagenome, whole genome shotgun sequencing project. | biome: fresh water; feature: sink hole; material: water; isolation source: purple microbial (photo- and chemosynthetic) mats found in...
TTCCTGACTTGTCCGGAATTTTAGTTAGTTAAAACATTAGTATTCATAATCAATGAATTACGTATTGATTTTCTTTAATTTGCCGCACTAAAAGGGACTAGTCAGGAGTAAAGCCAATTAAAATGAACCGCATAAAACATAAAATTCCTAAATACTATTAAAAGCTCAAAATTTTATTTAATAACATTGCACAAATACTTCGCACTGTCATAACCATATTTTTCGATAATTTTTATTGGGGTTTTACCTCTCCAACCCCTTGTGATACTTGCGATTACCGTCATTTCGAACGCAGTGCAGCGTAGTGACAAATCTCTATAAAAAACATTTACATCATGGGTGACCCATTGTCGAAGTTAGATAAAATGCGAATTTGCCAACTTTTACTAATTTATTGAACAATTATGCGTCATTTTATATTCATAAATAGTCCCAATTGCAATGAATATGAAAGGTATTCTCTAGGAAAAACCATCATAATAGAATTAAATTCAATATCTGAGCTTACACTTAAAAAGTATGATTCTGAAAGTTTTATATTTGCTCCAAGATCAAAAGATACGGTTTGTGAAAAAGGGAGATAAAAATTAAATCCGTATGCCATTCTAGGTCTAAATACACCTTTAGGATAAATGTATTCTATCTGACAAGGGATCTTATAATAATTAATTTTCTCTTCTTCAAAATAAAGCTGCATATAACTCAGCCCTGTTCTAAAATACATTTTTTCATTTACCCTAGGCATCCAGAAATGTCCAATTAAAGAAGTATGAAAGTAGATCTTATCATTCAATTCTGGAACATTATAATAATCTACCATTCCTAATGAAAATTCTGGAAATAACTTTATATACGGCGCTGGTTTTTCATAGATGATGCACTGCTCATCTTTGCAAACAGCATTATGATATTCTTTCGCTATATGAATCAAGGTTTGATGATTAGGCTCCTTTACGGATTGTATTCGAGTTTTAAACCCAGGTGCATCTTGCATATAGTAACTTAGGTATCCTAAATGCTGTTTCGATGCATAATAAACTTGTTTATTATCAACGGTAATAATTCCTTCTTCATAGGGTAATTCTGTTAACTTTTCATTTTCCTTATCAATATAATAATGATCACCACTTCCGTCTCGCAAATAGTATATACTCACTTTTCCTTTTATCAAGTACTCAAGAAATACCTTATTATTGTTTACTTCTCTTGAAATATAAAACTTACTGTCAATGAATCTAAATCCAAAAATATCATTTGGTGAATATTCATTTATAATATTATCAAATCCTTTAAATTTACATACTCTACTCAACTTTGTATCACTGCGATAGTCGATCACCCCAAACACTGTATCTCCATTATTGCTAATGATATATCCTGGTCTATAATCCGTTTGTGCATATAAAATGTTTGCTACAATAAGCAATTCCAATAAAATCAATATTCTAAGTTTCATATGTTTATTTTTTAAACCTATGTTATAATTTCTATTTGATAATTAATAACCAAAGATATTCAAATTATAATTAACAGGTAACGCATAGAATAGTATTCATATTATTTACCAATACGATAACCAATACCCAAAGAACCTCTATAATTAAAATATTCATAAGTCCCTGGAGTTAAAGAATTAATACGTTGCTCTATTCCATTTGTAAAACCTAATCCTATTGCCAAAAACCATTTTTTCTGCTTATCAAGTCTTATCATGCCACCAAAGTTAGCATAAATACCCTTATTTAACACCCATGGATCATTATTATAGCGATATACACCTGATGGTCCATAACCTAAATTAACAAAAAACCATTTAAATGCACCTTGCACGCCGATTGATAAACCTAAATGTCCCTTTAATGCATTTCCTAAGCCTAAAATTATACCTGAATTATTTTTCCCAATTAATACTTGAGTACCTAATATACCGCCATAACTAGGTCCCAAACCAAGTCCTAAATTAACATACGAAGTCTCTAAAGGAGCTATTAAATTATTTTTCTTATAAAAAACACTCTTTACTTTAACTTTTTGTACATTAATCTCAACATTTTCACCATTAGTCCAAATCTTAAAATAATAATTGATACTATCTTCTTTAAATATTTTACAAGCTAATTTCTCCCCATTTGTCATAAAAAGAGTATCCTGAATTGCAAAAGCTTTAATTGCAAAAGCAATCTGTAAAATAAAAATTAAATAAAATCCAAATTTTCTCATGTCGTATATTTTTTTTCTTTATTTATATGCTTAACAAAACTACCCTTAACCAACTTATTTAGGATGTTAAGTTCCCATTTTTGCATTTGCTATATTTATATAATAATTATAAAACAGCAGTCTTTTACGATAAACCCAAATTGCAGGAACCGCATAAACCCTAACACTCCAAAATTTTCTTTAATAATAACGATAGGAGCAAATATATACTATTTTTACAATTACACAAATTAAATGGGTAAAAACGACTAGTGCAAAAAGATATATATTACTATTTGGGGGTTTGACAGATAGAAAAAAAATTAATTAATAATTGCATCAAAAGAATCTACTTTAAATTTTTCATCAAATACAAAAACCCTTATGGCTTTTATTTCAATTCATAATTAGTGCTTCGCCCACCACTAGTTTCTTTATGTAAAATATTCTTCACAGAATTACTCCACCTCCCCAGTTTCAACAAACAATATTTCCATGTTGATAATCTTATTAATTCGCATATATTAAATATTTTCCCGCACCAATTAAAAACTTAGCATTATCAATTTTAGGGTGTAGCATTTTATTATTAATTACATCCTTTATGGTAAAGGAAAACTTGCTATATTTTACTGGAATAATAACTTTTGCAACCGCATCTTTTGGTATTTCAATAGTAAGATAAAAACTACTATCTTTTACTTCCCAATTGGAGGAGATCATTCCTTTTATAGATTTATAGGAGCAATTAACCCAATAAATATTACCAACTGGTTTTGGTGCAATAACAATAGTGTCGTATGCAATTGAATTTTCAGTTTGTGATATGCCGCCAAGTCCATTATAAAACCATTCCATCAAATGCCCTAGCATCATGTGGTTATTCGACGGTATTTCAAGTGCAGCCCAACTCTCGGTTAAGGCGGTAGCTCCTTTTTTTATTTGGTAACCATAACCCGGCACATCGGTTCTGTTGTTCATTTTAAACAAAATATCGGATCTGCCATTTTCACTTAATACACGCACCAAAAAATGATATCCAATATCGCCCGATGTAAGTCGATAATTATTTTTTTCAATGGAATCGATAAGATTGTAAAATACCTTTTCTTTATCTTTATCGGGAATTAAACCGGTATAAAGCGACATGGCATAAGCCGTTTGGCTGCCATTTGAAACCAAACCTGTTTGGGGGTTATAAAACATATTTCTATAAGCAGTTTGAACCTGTATTGATAAATCCTTAAATTTCTTATTGTCATCGTTCTTATTCAAAACATCGGTTATTTTTTCTAGCAACGTTAAATCGTAATAATAGATGGCTGTTGCAGTAACTGCTTTGGGAGTTAATTGCGCTTCACCGGGGAAATTGGGGCCCAAATCATACCAATCGCCCAAACCATGATCAAGAATATTATCTTTCGCTTTACTTTGTAAATAGTCGATGTATTTTTTCATCATCGGATACGCTTTTTCTAAAACATCTTTGTCTCCATACCATTTGTACATTAACCAAGGAATAATTACAGAAGCACTTCCCCATTCAGGAGAATCGCGAAATCCGCTATTAAAATGAACATATTCGGGAGCAATATCTGGAACCAATCCATTATCAAGTTGTGAATCCATCATATCATCAACTATTTTATTGTATAATTTTTGAATATCAAAATTATAATGCATTGAAGAACCAATTAAATAGGTTTGCTCCAGCCACCCTAGTTTTTCACGATGCGGACAATCGGTGGCAACACTTGCCATATTGCTTTTAATACCCCAATTGATGAGATCAAAAATTTGATTGAATAAGGTATCGGAACACTCAAATGAACCTACTGTTGGAGATGAATTACGAGTATGAAGCATTCTTAAATTCATAATTTCAGTTTTAATATTCGCTCCAGATGGCTCAATAATTTCAACATCGGCATACCTAAAACCGTAATATGAAAAATAGGGTTGCCACAACTCCTCTTCACCTCCTTTAAGAATGTAATTAAATTCGTATGGACCACCACCACTCACTTGGCTTATGTTTCCTTGTTTATTGAGTAATTCATCAGGTCGAATAGTAACCTTAGCACCTTTATTTCCTTTCACCTTTAATGCAATAATTCCTGAAGCATTTTGTCCGAAATCATAAATTGTTCTTCCCGTTTTTGAAGTAATTATTTTTTTTGTTTCAAAAGTTTGCATCACCTTTAAAGGATAATCATTTTCAGGATACAGTTTTCCTATCGAATCATGTAATATAATTGCATGCTGCCATTTTGAATCGTCAAAACCCGCATTGTTCCAACCCGATTGATCCATGCGGGCATCATAATCTTCGCCACCATATATGCTTGAAAAGGTAATGGGAGAAGGACTTACTTTTGTTGTTGAATCTGAACTGATATTTTTAATTGTTCCATCATTCAATTCAATAATAATATTATAAATTAATCGTGGATAGCCATAAGCCACTACTAACTTTCGATACCGTTCGCGATTAATATTATAAAAACCATTTCCAACTAGTACACCAATTGCATTTTGCCCTTTTTTTATATGCTCTGTTATATCGTAAGTATTGTATAAACATCTTTTTTGGTATAGGGTCCAGCCGGGTGATAAAAATCTATCACCAACACCTTCACCGTTAATAAACAGTTTATAATGTCCAATACCGCTAATATGAATGATTGCTTTTTTAATCTCCCCGGGTTCATTAAATTCTTTTCGAAACATGGGAACAATGGAACGTTTCATTGCTTTATTTCCCAATTCATCTCCCCAACCATGAATGGCAGGTACAACTTTCATGCTGTCTTCAAGCTCAGTCATGGCAATCCATTTGGCATTATGGAAGGGTTCTGTAAGCGAATTACTTTTTTTACAACCATTGCTTCCGATTGCAATGACTACTAATGTTGATAATAAAAAATTTCTCATATTCATTATTGTTTTAGAAAACCATTATTTACTTTTTATACCTTTCAATATTCGACCAATTTTTCCAATATGGGAGACTATATTTCCATATTGTAGTTCCCTAAAATTGGGAGCCTTAATCAAATTTAATTGCGCAATTTGCTTCATTTTTTATTCGTAATGCTAGTTTCTCTTCTACTCTCAATATTTTTCCCATCATACTTTAAAGATAAAACCAAATCATATTATCGAGCATTGAGTGGTGAAGTAATATAAAATGTAAGATCTTTTTTTTCAAACTGTACATGCTAAATTTGATTTCTTAACTTTATTGTATTATAAATCGTTAATTGTTAATCACTAAATCCAGTATTTACGATGTTTTCTCCGGCTTTTAACTTTATTGTTTTTTCTTTCCAAATAAACGTTCCTGTTAATTTTTCTGGCAATATAATTTTACCTGTTAAATTATTCATATTGTTTTTTTGAATATCTATTTTCACTATACCTTTGGGATGCGGATATTCAACATTTAGTTTTGTTAAACTACCCAAATCTGGTTGAATTGATATTTCATTAAAACCAAAACCAGCCGACTCAATACCTGCAATAACATGAAAAAATGCAAATGCGGGCGCAGTGCTCCATGGGTGTGCTTCCGATCGCGGATCTAAAGGGTTTTCGGGAGTAGTAGTAAGTCCATTATCGATAAAATATTGCCATGGCTTAATACTTAAATCAAACAAATCACCTCTATGAACTTTTTTCATTGCAAGAAACATATAGAAACGATAATAAAGTCCGGCCTGACTAATTTTTGTATCCTTTAATACTCTTTCAAGCAGAGCTGCTTGTTGATCTTTCGGAATAGCATCGGTTAAAATAGCCATAAAATTTGGACGCTGATCGAAAAAAGTTTGACCAGGGTCTTCAGAAAATATCTTTTTTTCTTTATTATAACATAATTTATAAACATTAGTTTTTATTTTTTCAGCACGCTCTCTGTATATCTTTGCCATATATTGATTTCCAAAATATTCGTATATCATAGCAGCATTTTGTAACGAATATACATAATGTAAAGTAATTACAGCAGAATTTCCATCTTTCGAAAGTGGCGCTGTACCACCACCACCCTCTTCATACCAATCGATAAAATATGGGTATTCAGAAGCACCCAGTAAACCATTGGTATTTGTATGCATTTCAAACCAGTCGAATATTTGATCGATAGCAGGTAAATATTTTCTAATTAGCTTTTTATCGTTACAAAGCATTAAATAATCGTAAAGCATATCAATCCATATAAGCGAATATGTGGGATGCACAAACGTAGAGCGAACCGGATAACAACTTTTTAAATTACCATCGGGTAATCGAGAAAGATAAAACTGTTCTAATGCATTTCTGAAATAAATAGTATCGCCAGTTAAAGTCATATATGTGTAAACATGATTTCTACTATCGCCTATATACATCATTTGTTCATAATATGCATCGCTCATTAAATTATCCTGAGCACATATTTTTACAGTACGCCAACATATATCCATTAGTTGATTATACGCATTATTACCTGCATCAAAAACAGCTTTCTTCTCAATTGGGCATGCCATAAATATATTATGATAATCGTTAATGGTTAATGGTTGATCTTTTGTTTCTATATCGAGTTGAATAAACCGAAAAGCTTTTTGATACAATGGAATAAATGAACGCAATAAACCGCCATCTGAAAGATAAACATCTTTTATTCCAATCATTATCTTTCCCTCTAATTCGTTTCTGTTTCCTTTTGTTCTATCATTATTAAAAAGATTCTCGGAATACATAATAGTTATTTTTGCATTTTTTCCTTCCGAAACGGTTAATTTTGGATATCCAATAGTTAAGTATGTCTGATCTATTAGAATAGAAACTTTTGTATTAGCCGGAATAGTAAGAGGTTTTAAACCTTGTAAAAAACCATCTGGAACAACAATGTTTGTATTTCTAACTATCTTGGTAAATCTTTCATTAGTGCTTGTTTGAATAGGAGTTGAGCGTGGTTTAAGAATCCAAGCATGCGAGCTATTACCCAATATAAGACCACCAATCCATTTGGCTAATTTCCAATTAGAATCATCAAAATCAATATTTTGCCACCCCCATGGGTAATTATTTGAGTTCAAGCTATCACCATGTGCAGCAGCATAAAATCCACCTTGAATATCGATTGCATACATCCAATTTACATATTTAGGCGAATACGCTTTATTTACAAACGTTTTCCATGTTTTATCTTCAGTATTAATAATTTCTTCTTTTTCTGAAAATCCGTTTATAAAAAATGCTGTTTTTAGTGAAATAATACCATAGGGCTTTTCCTCACCCCAATTAATAACCTCTGCAGCAATTATATTTTTTCCTGTATTTAAATATTTTGCAATATCAATAGTTTCAAATCTCCAATTTCTTGGATCGGATAACTGAGGACCCAAGCAAACAAATTGACCATTAACATATAGCCTGTATCTATTATCAGCCGAAACGCTAATAATAAAACTTTCTGGTTTTTGTGAAAGTTCAAAAGTTTTTCGAAAAATAATTACGTTATAATCAAACACCGAAATTTCAGGATTGGTTATCCAAAATGCTTTCCACTTTTTGGCAACATAATTATTATTAGGCACATTTAGTTCTTGTGAAAACAGATTAGCCCCCAAAAAAAATAATAGAATAAATGAATAAAAGATTCTCATAGTAATTAATTTTTGTAATAATACATATTTTATTTTACAATCCAAAACTTGCTTTATCAATTATTCTCCTAATAGAATGCATACCAATTAAGATTAAATAAGCGACCATAAGCATCACCTTGTTTGCCTTTAGCTACAACATTAGTTTTGTTTTGTGAAAATAGGCTTGTTGTGATTAACAAAAACAGATTAAAAAGCAATATCTCATAACATTAATTTTGATACTTTAACAAATAATCAAGTAATCCTTAAAATAAAACTGAGTAAGTATCAAAACCAATTATATTTTAACCAACTTTTGTCATATTATTTTTTTCTAAAACTAAATTTAAATAATTATTTCAAAGACTCCAACACCACAAAATCCTGCTCAAGTCCATAATTATCAAAAATATACGAATCGCCTGCAAGTGTTCGCCCTTTTTCAAAATTGAACCACATAGCTGGCCATGCCGAACCGGAAGATTTTTGGTGATGTGGACCCAACAGATTTTTTAACGTACCAATAACAACCACTTTCACATTATTATCCCCTTCTTTTAAGAAATTGCTAATATCTGTTTCGAAAGGAGGCAAGAAAGAAACCGCAACTTTTTTATCGTTCACATATATTTCTGAAATAGAACCCTTCCAATTATTGAGTTTTAATTTGTAATTATTTTTTGTTGTACTTGCTTTAATGATATGATTATAGGCAACACCATGACTATAAAATGGCATACCTTGTTTTTTCCACGATTTTAATTGCATAGGTTTTGCCGGAACTAACTTAAATCCTAACTTTTGAGATTCTAGGGAAAAATTTCCGAGAATATAAACCGCTTCTAATTCAGCAAGCAATTTAAAGGGAGAATTTTTGATAGTAATTTGGTTTTCGCCAGTTTTAACGACATCGCTTATATCGAAAACACCAAATGCTTTATCGAGCCACCACTGATTAGGAATTTGTTTAAGTTCTGTACCGTTTACGCTAACTGTATATAATTCGGCACGTTCAACCACCACTTGTAATTGTTTGGTGTCTGTTCCTTTGTCTATCCACAATTTATAAGTAGCTTCAAAACCGCTTCCAGCTCCAAAAGTATCGCGGTCTAAATATTCGCTTTTAAATTGAACGGTATTGTCCCATACATTTTTTGCAAAACCGTGTTGTTTGTAAATTTCAGTTTGAGCAGAATAGAAATATTCATCTTTTTTCTGAATATTTTTTACTGTATAATCGCAGAAATCAATAGTTAAAACATTGGGATGTAAGCGCGAAATAGTTAATGAATCGGTAAATTGTACCGGTTTAAAAACTATGTTAGTATGAGCTATTCCAACTTTCTTTTCGGAAGTGAAACAAAGCAACAAACTCGACGCTGCCGGTAATTCAGTTTCCAATAAAACAGAATCGCCTATTGATGTATAGGATATATTTTTAGTTTCTCCGGTAAATAAATCCCATTGTTCAACCGAGCCGGCAGCAACGCAAATCTTTACTTTTGAAGTCAAAGTATCATGAACATTGGTAATAAAAACCATTTGTGCATCGCTTAATTTGCGGGTTTGATGGAATACAAATCGTTCAGTACCAAAAATTTCAAAACGAATATCTGGTTTACTGAAACCGAATATTTCATTTTTATCCGGATTATTTGAAATAATAAATTGTTTGCTGTATTTGTCGGCAAGTAATTTCATGCGGTTTGATTTTTCGCCATCCAAATATTCGGGAGTTCCACAATACGATAAAACGATACCGCCTTGTTCTAAGTATTTTTCTAAAATATCAACTGTTGAGCTAATTAAATTTTCGGTATTTTCGGGCAAAATCACCAAATTGTATGCTCGGTTCCCAATTGTAAATTCAGAATTGACAGCACTGCCATGATTCTTAATAATATCTTCGCAGCCCAAATCGTATTCAACCTGCCACATTTCAAATTTGTTAATTAATTCATGGAATGAAGCAAGTAAAGTTCCTATTTTTTCATTTTTCCAAGCATTTTCAACTTCCCAATGCGGATCCCAATCTGGTGTGTAGTTCATCCATGCACTTGTTGTGGGCTCAAGGAGTAATGTTTTATTTATTTGCTCCCCTTTCGACATAGCTACAGAAAGTCGTCCGAAATAATCTGCTAGATATTTATAATTATCCCACCAGGGTTCGTGATAACTAAAAGACTGCGGATGGTCGCGTTTGCGGGCTCCAGCAATAGTTATATATGAAAGATGCTGGTTCATAAAATTGATACCCAGCGCATATTCCCAGTCGGCAATTCTTTTTTGATCGGTAAAAGAAATATCCCATCCCGCAGCACCATAAGTTTCGGAGAGATTGCGTTTTTTACCTAATTGGTTCGATACACTGCTTACTTCTTTAACCATGCGGCTATTGCCAAACTGACCACTATATCCTTGAAACCAATTATTCATTAATAAATCTATTCCCGGATAATCACTATATGCAGAAACAGCCATATTATCAGGTACTGCATTAGGTATGGGCCAGTCATGATCCCAATAATGACCAGTAAGAATAAGATTGTTTTGCTTACAAAATTCATGATATGGTTTTGCCCAGCCTTCAATTAACATATAGTTTAAAGTAGCATAAAAATCGAAACGGACTTTACGATAATTGCCTGTCTCGACCGAAAGTTTATATAAGTTATCTTCCAACGAATATCCGTTTCGTTGCTTGAAGGTTTGAAATAAGGCGTCAGAGTAATTCAAATATTTGCCGCTCCAATCGGTTTTAATATTGGATTCGTCCATAAAAGTACCTTGAATACCTTTTCCATACTCGCTTTTAAATTGGTCGTAACCTTTTTTATAAGTAACATCAATAAATTTTTGCGTGTTTTTTTCCTGCATAATGTCCACATAAGTATATCCAGCGCACCAAGGCGAAGGATCGGCATATTTTATTAGATAAACATAATATTCACCTTTTTCGAACTTACTCTGAGTGGTTACATCGGTAAAAACAGAATCATTTTTTTCAAATATTTTTATGTTTTTTTGTTTAATGGTGTCGGGCTGTGTTGTAATAATTAATTTTATCATTTTGGGTTCTGATTCGGGCATTTCGGCCGGAACATGACCGCCAGCAAAACCAGAGGGATAGGAGTTTTCATCATAAATCCACACCTGAATACCTATCTTTTTACCAACTTCCACAGCATAGCTAAAAAGCTCGAACCATTCGGGCGATAAATAAGGAGTTATTAAACCCGGACGAGGATGTACAAATACTCCACCCATGCCTTTGTTTTTAAAATCGGCCATTTGCTCTTCAATTTCTTGTTTGGTAACGCGATCGTTCCAAACCCACAACGGCATGCTGCGGTATTCTGCGGGGGGATTTCTAAATTCGTTCAGTAAGCTGATACGATTGTCTCCTGTTTTATTTGTTTCATTGCAGGCAAACGAAAGAAAGATTATGCGGCAAATTGCTAGTTTTAAAAGTATTCTATTCATATTTTAATCATTATTGTTTTAATTCTATTTTTCATTCTGCTACTCTTTAAAATTAGGCACTAAATTTGGCATTTCAAAGTAATTAAAATAATCAAAATAAGCTGGATTCTTGCAAGGATGCCCGTTTCCGGTTGAATACACCCCAATCATTACACCTATAAAACCGCCTGCAACATGTAAGGTTAATGCATTATTCGACATTTTACCGATAAATACTCTTTCACCTTTTTCAGTTAACAAATAATATTCGTAAGCCCATGGATTTGTTTGTACTTCAATCGTTGCAGTTGGATTTTCTAAAGGCAAAACTGTTTGTATGTAGCTTATATCTTCAAATTTTCGACGCAAAACCAAATTGTAACTTGTAGCTCCTTTTGTAATGAAGCAATCGTAATGATGTTCTTCGTTCATGAAAAAAGTTATACCGGCTTCTTCGTTTGCCAATTGTGCATCAAATGTCCATTTTACTTGTAGTTTTCCCCATTCAAAATTCTGTTTTCTACCAATAAAGGCCTTTTTAAATTTAGCATCCAAATCATTTTCATTGCCCTGCAACACCAGTTGATTTTTAATGCTATCAATCTTCCATAATTTGTTTGAAGGATGTCGTTGAAAATACCAGCCTAACTTCAATTTTGAAGAAGTAAAATTATCTTCAAAAGGAAGCGTTTCTTTTTTAACAGCCATACCCTTGTAGGTAATTTTTCTGGTAACAGGTTGATTATTGTTTACAATTGGCCAATTATCTTTCCATGTAACAGGCAATAATATTGTTTCGCGACCCAACACAGAATATAAGGCATCGAAACTTCCATAATTGCGTATTCCATGAATAATAAGCCACCACGAATTATCGTGGTATTGTATTAATTCACCATGTCCGGTGCCTTGAAATAAATATTGACGGTTTTCTTTGTTTGAAACAATGGGATTTTTGGGACATAGTTCATAAGGCCCGTAAATATTTTTCGAACGACCTAAGGCTACCGCTTGATTAATATTTCCACCTTCGGCATTCATAATGTAATAATAATTATTTATTTTATAGATGTGTGCACCCTCTGCGCCAAAGCCTCCGCCACCATACCAAATGTTTTTTGGTTGTGACAGTATTTTTCCAGTTTTAATATCGATCTCTGATAGTTTAGATACATTTTTTCCATGCCCCGAAGTATAATTAAAATATACTTTTCCATCATCATCAAAATACAAGGAAGGGTCATAAGTAAATCCCTTCGTGTCTAAATAAATTGGGTCAGACCATTCGCCGGCAGGATTTGTAGCTGTAACAATGAAATTTCGATTTTCTTTCATATGGGTACAAATCACATAAAAAATACCTTTGTTGTACCGAATGGCAGTAGCCCAAAGTCCAGCATTAATAGTCATGTCTAAAAAATCCATTTGTTCGGGTCGGGTAATGCAATGCCCTATAAGTTCCCAATTTATTAAATCGGAACTTTTGAAAATTGGTATTCCGGGAAAATAACCACATGATGACGTTGTTAAATAAAATTCCTTACCCACTCTGCAAACCGATGGGTCAGAGTTCATGCCCGAGATTATAGGGTTTTCGTAGGTTTGGCTGTATGCAATAGTGGTGCAAAAAAACAAGATAAGAATTGCAAAAATACTTTTATTAATCATAATTTTTCGGTTTTTTTTCTTATTTCATTTAATTACTTATAAAATCATAAATCATTTCCCAACCCTGCTTATTCATAAAACCATTATGGCGAAAACCTTCTTTGATTATAAGTTTGCAAGTATTATTTTGTGCCTGCATAAGTCGCTCAAAATCTGTTGCTGTGTATAAGGGATTGTATTCGTCTTTTGTTCCCATTAAACATAAAAAATGAGTATTTACCTTTTTAATATTCTGTGTTGGCGACAGCAGTTTTGGGTCGCATTTATTTCCTAATTGATAAAAAAACCAATTGTCATTCATTGATTCAAAACAGGGTGCAATTAAAACACATTTGTTTGGCTTTTCGCTAAGTATAGAATCTTCTGTGGGGTCGTTGAAACCATTTGCTAATGCGGCATTCGCTACCAAATGTCCACCGGCTGACCAGCCAATAGCTGTAAGATTATTGGGGTCGATATTCCATTCTGTTGCATGTTGACGAGTCCAACGAATTGCCGATTTTACATCTTGAAGTCCTTCAACCGGTGTAGCGTTAAAACGACCTTTTATACTGTATTCAAAAGATATGGCAACATAGCCCTTTTCGATAAAATACCGACAATAATCGAAAAATTGTTCGGGAGTGCCCTCGTACCAACCGCCACCAAAGAAACAACATACTACCGGTTGCGGCTTTTTAATAATTCCTTTTGGAGCAAAAATATACGCTTTTAAATCGTATTTTTCGCGTTTTTTATACGATTCAATTTTTGCATCTGTATTTTTTTCTTTTGCTGTTCTATATAATTCAGAAATTTCATTCTTAAAATTAGTATTTGAACAAATTGTATTGAAACGAAGTAACAAACTGTCGGTATTATATGAACCAAAAGCACTTAAATGGCTCTTCATAATTTCTTTAAGAGCATAATTGAAAAGTTTTTCGTTTTTAAATTCTGTAGCTACAATGTCTAATTTGCAATTGGTAAATATATAATCGGTATATGCCTTCGGATTTTCTTCAGCCATTAATTTTCCTTTGGTATCTATATATGCATCAACAAAATTTTTGAAACCTACAAGATTTAATGCACAAGAATCGTCAAAAGGAATTTTCGGCACTTTTTCAACAAATTTATCGGGTAACACATATTTTTGGCGCTTGATGAGCGAATGATTAAAAGCATACCAATAATATAATTTTGCCCTATAACAATTTGCGTTTATAATTACATATTTTTCGATTATTTCAGGTGCGTTATCAATTAGTTTTGTTGCTTTAAACATTGAATCTATTTGAGTCGAAAAAGTAATGAAGTCGACTTCAAACAAGTCTAATTTATCAATTTTCACTTTTATACTATCGAAGCAACTATCATTTATAATAAGTTGTTGGTTTATTTCCTTTTCATAATCTGAAAATGAATTTTTGTTTGAATTGATACAAGCAAAACTTGTTGCTAGAATTAAAAATATAATTATTTTTCTCATATATTTATTATATTCATTTCTATAAAAATCAAAAATAATTATCGTCTTTTTTTGCTCAAAATAAATTTCGTCAATCCTTTATCAATAAACCGCCAATTTAGCAAATTTTTACAATTCGTATATTTAAAATAGAAGCTAATTTCTCAATTTTTGAAGCTATATGTCCGGTACCAATTGCGCAATGATGTGCTGGACCTTGTTTCGACCATCGATTCATAAACTCTTTTGCTGGAATAGAAAATTTATAACGACTGTTGGTGTTTCCAATTTCTAAAACCGGACCGGCAACCGATTCGCCTTCTGCCACCAACAAAAATACATCATCTTTACCCTCAACCACCGATAGCAAAGTAACTTTGCCATGTTTTACTGTCATTTGTATTGATAAGCCTTTACCAGGTTTACCATGATAAATGGGCAGCGGAACAAGTTTAACACGGCCTTCGGCAATAGCAAAATGTGCGGGACCATCATGTCCCAGCATTACCACATCGTCTTTAAAATCCATAAGGTAAAATTCCGAAAACGAACCGCCTGCACCAAACTCTGCCATAATTTTCATGGCTTGTGCGTTCTTAACTTCACATTCTCCAGCGATTGGAATATTTTTTCCAGTAAGCAAAGTATTTCCAGCAATTATTGAAGTAACGATGTTCTCATATTCATTGGCCGATTCACCTTCATAATAATATGCCATTGACCCTAAATTCTTGTTTTTAACCAATTTGTCAAGAGCAACCGAAGTACGCGCAGCTCGCTCAATTTCGCTTGCTTCACACTCGGGAGAAACTTCAAACGAGCTGTTAAATTCTTCAATCTTTATTTTAATTTCATTATCCGTTGCAGCATCTCTATATTTTTTTAGTTCGCACATTTCAAGCATTTCGATATGCGTTCCAAAAACAGCCGATTGTTTAGTAACATCGGTATATACATCGAGCATGCCACCATAATAATGACCTAAAATTCCCAAACGATTATTTCGCATGGCATATGAAACTTTAGCCGCTTCTACCCATTCTTTTATTTCTGTCCAGGCTTCTTCATCATGCAAATGACCTGTAACAAAATCGTATTGAATACCCGCACGATTGAATACTCCTGCAATTTCTGGCACAGAACATGACTGACAATGTTCAAGCCATACACCAGTCATTTTGCCACGATCCCCTAAACTATTAAAATTCTGATAATCTAGCTGGGCAACCGGCTGCAAATTCAAAATAATAACCGGCACTTTAAGTCGCTGTGCAATAGGCAAAACAGTTGACGACAAGGCATAAGTAGAAACATACAAAAAAACTATCTCAACATCATTTTGCTTTAAAAAAGCAGCAGCTTCTATTGCCTTTAGTGGGTTATCAACCATTCCGGCATCAACAATTTCAACATTAAAAGAACTTATTCTTTCCTTTATTAGATTTTGATATCTTAATAAATTATCGAGCAAGTCACTAAATTGCGCCCAGTAGGTATCTAACCCAATTCCAAAAATGCCTATTTTGATATTGCTATATTCTTTCATTACAATTTGCTTTAATACTACAAATGTAATACTTTTGTATAGGTTTTACAATACACAAAATGCTATGCAAATACACAAAATGATATGCTAAAGGATTATGTTAAATATCTAACCTATAGCGAAGGCGATTCAGATTGGGGTCTTGTATGCACAGTTGCTGGATATACCAACATAAATAAAGGGGAGACCTATCCTAAATTAAATCATCCAATGGACTATATGTTCAATTGGGAGAAGGGCAGAGTAATATTTGAATATCAGCTATTGTATATTGTAAAAGGTGAGGGATTATTCGAATCTAATGAAACAGGAACAATAAAAGTTAAACAAGGAAGTGTAATACTCTTGTTCCCTGATGTATGGCATAGGTATAAGCCAAATTTTGAAACAGGTTGGGAAGAACATTATATTGGATTTAAAGGTAAAATTGTTGACCAATGGGTAAAAAAGAAATTGTTTGTACCATCCCATCCTATTTTTCAAATAGGTATTAATCATGATATCGAAACATTTTTTCAAATGACATTTTCTTCTGTTAAAGATGAAAAAGCTGGATATCAACAAGCCGTTTCAGGACTTATAATGGCTTTAATAACACAAATTAGTGCCATTAGTAAAAATATAAATGTGGGTGGGTCGGCTATTGATGCTATAATAGCAAATTCCAAATTGTTGATGCAAAAAAAATTGAAAGAAGAAATAAATATTGCTCAATTAGCAATTGAAATGGGTGTTGGTTACTCATGGTTTCGAAAAACATTTAAAGAATATACAGGAATATCTCCATTACAATATATTTTACAACTCCGCATTCAGGCAAGCAAAATACTTTTAGTTTCCTCAAATTTATTGATTAAAGAAATTGCCTATGAACTAGGATTTGAATCTGCATTTTACTTCTCACGAATTTTTAAATTAAAATGTGGTATAACTGCAGAAGAATATAGGAAGAAAAGTAGAGGAAATAAAAATACTAATAAGTAAGTTTTGGCGATTAAAGTTTTGACAGAATAGCAACATATTTAGTTCCAATAAAAAATAATAAGTAAAATAATTAATCAAATTCTAATTTTCAAAATAATATTCCCTCGACATCTTTTATCATTTCGTTTTCCAATCCAACTCAATGATAAATACTCTTATCGGTTTTCCTTTTTGAATCAAGAAAATAGTATTTATTGATAACATAATAATGAAAAAGACTGTCCACTTGCATTTGATGAAAAATAATGCTACATTTGAATAAATATTAAAAATTAAATTACAGTTATGAAATCAATCTTCTTTGAATCAAACAGTTATTTATTGATGAAAAAGTAAATTTTCTACAATTTGAAAATATTTATAACCATAGATATGGTATTAATAGAATCTAAATAGTATTGTCAAAAAACGTTTCAAATATTTTAATTATGACCAACAATGATATCATACGTAGATTGCGATTCATTTTTAATTTCAGTGATTCAAAAATGATTGATATATTTGGCTTGGCTGAATGTAATGTATCACGTGAACAAATAAGTGATTGGCTAAAAAAAGATGATGATCCTTCTTTTCAAGAAATTTCTGATTTTCAATTAGCCATTTTTTTAAATGGATTGATTATCGAATTGCGTGGGAAAAAAGAAGGTCCTCAGCCCATTCCTGAAAAGAAATTGACAAATAATATTATTTTCAGAAAACTTAAAATAGCATTAAATCTGAAAGATGAAGAGATTTTAAATATTCTTGATAAAATGAATATGCGCATTAGCAAACATGAATTAAGTGCATTCTTTCGCAGTCCCAGTCAATCACAATACCGACCATGCCAAAATCAAATATTACGTAACTTTTTACATGGCTTGCAAATAAACAATTAGCAAGCCATGAAAAAGTGCTTTTATTATATAAGGAAAAACTTACAAGTATTATTCTTATAATTAAAATTGCTAATCTCAATCAATTCTTGACAGAATAGCAACATAATTTTTGCCGTATTTTTTAGCACATTTGGGACAAGTGGTATACCACATATACAAACTATTTGCTTTATAACCTTTCGATTTTACAATACTTTCATAGTCTTTACACCATTTACCGGTGTCTTTGAATGAACCTTCATATGTTTTGCAATAGAACTTTCCGCTTAATGTCACATTATCTGCTTCAGGTATTTCCTTATCCACAGCAAAATAAATATCCATTTTCCAACTCGATGTGTGATGCGAGAGGCATAATCCATCAAGCATCGTAAATCCTGCCTTTTCAGCTTTATCACTAAGGCGGGTCATTACTTTTCCAAAATTAATTGGCATATAAAGAATGCTGAACACCTTGTCTTTAATAAACTTCTTATGTTCCCATTCAATAATTTTATCATCCCAATTCTTTGGGTCAAAGGCTGAACAGCAAGGATCAATCTCTAATTCTGTTTTCATATGCTTTGTTTATTATTAAAGAATTTCACTATAGATATTTGATACAAATTTACAATTTCTTTTCTAAGTCGATATAATATGCCATCATTTATTTAATCAACATGAGCAATATAATTCTCAAGGAAAGCAAGTTGTTTTATCGGATGGCGGTATGAAATCGTTGGGGATTGCGTGCTACTTTCCTGTCCAGTTACACCGAACTTGATGCGGGGCAGAACGCTCGAATAACCACTTAAACTCCAATATTTTATACTGCGTGTTAGCACTCAAATTTTTTTCATTTTTCATACTGATAATGTCCAATTATTCTGTAGCTAAATAAACAGTCCTCCAGAACCTGTCCTCCACCAATGTTATGAACCATTAAATATCTTTGACCGTCACTTGATTTTTTTCGAGTCACAATTCCAATGTGAGTTAATGCACCTCCCAAGTTCCAACAAACAATATCGCCAGGATGATAGTCTTGCGGATTATCTGTAATTTTCTTTCCTGTTCCATGCCTCGTGAAAAATGTCATTAAATTGGGAACTCGTCTATGGTCAATATTTTTGTCTGGACGTGATAGTCCCCAACTTTTCGGATACTTGTCAAAGTTTATCTTAATGTCCTCGTGAACCTCTTTTTGCAAATCAATACCGAGTTTTCTATAGGCTCTAATAACAACGTCTGTGCACACTCCCTTGTCAGCAGGAACATCTCCATTGGGGTAAGCAATTACTCTATATGTAGGGTCATAAGTAACTTTTTGTTTTGTCAGAATAAGAGCTGTGTCTGCAAGTTGCTGATAAAAATTTGTCTGTCCTTTGGCAAAACCAAAAGTCAGAATAAATAGAAATATGAGTATGTAAGTCTTTTTCATAATATTATATTCGACGATCAGATAAAGTTTATAAGATGGTGTAAACACACTTTTTCTGTAAAACGCTCCATTTACTAGAATTACCGCAACTACATCTTAATTATTTTATATCTTATAGTTTTATTACCCGAATTTAAAATAAAAAAATAAATACCTTTATCATATTTCTTGAACGAAAACTGCGTTGTACTTTCTTGATCATATTTTTCTTCCAGAATTTTTCCCGAAATATCACACAAAATTATATCCAGCTTACTGCTGTTAGTTAATGATTCTATTGTAACATCTGAAATAGTTGGGTTTGGATATATTTTATATTCACTATTATTATCTAATAAAATGGGCTTATCCAAATTGATTTTTTTATTGATAACTTTTGAAATAATATTTCCCTCTTTGTCATAATTTAAAAGTATTTCATAACGGTTCTGATCGATCTCAGTTTTTAACCTACCTTGCTTATCAAAGGTATAACTGATGGTAGATTGAGCAGATGCAAAAAAACTTCCAAGCACAAAAAACAAGCTTATTGTTATTGATTTCATCCGAACAAAATTGATTTTAATAGATCGGATGGAACTCGCATTTTGTTCATCCGTGTTTAACTTCGTTGAGCTCGCAAGCTCGGTTGTGTAAAACATTTTACATGCTCGTTTCATATTGTATGTTTTTTTTATAATTCACAAGTAGAAGTTTGTTTATTATCAAAAGGAATAATGCCTAAACCAGACGAATTTTCTGGCTTGAATTTTTTAACATCGTCCATAATGTAATTTCCAATAGCTTCCATACTGTTGTTGAAAGGAACAAACTGCCAAAGTGCGCCTCCATATTCTTTGTTGGCAAGTTTGTCTATTGCTTTTAACACACTTATTGGACTTCCAATACCACTCGGCAATAAATCTGAAATGGGATGATTGCTAATATCTACGAGCGTATTCATGGCTGCCGAACCATAGGTATCCCAATTGTTAGAGCGTTCAGGTAAATTGTCTGCGTATGGATTAGCAGTTCCACCAGCATTTCCATAATTATTGTCCGATGGAGGGTCAAAATCGAGCGCGTTTACAGTTGTATTTGTATTCTCAAATCCTAATGGATCTATTCCATTAACTGGATTATTTCCAGCATACAAATACGGATTTGTTCCCGTAATCGCACCCATTGGGTCGCGCTGAATATATCGTCCCGAAACCGTATGATAAACACGAGCTCCTGTGAGTATAAAATTATTGCTTAATTTAATAGCTCCAAATGCTCCCAAAAAAGTAAAACGGTTTGGCTCAGTTTCTATTTCACCTAATATTTCGCCTGATGCACTATATTGATATGCATTTGTAATTGTTCCATTTGCCGATGTAATGGCTTGGATATGCCCCAAGCGATTGCTGTGATAAAAACTCGAAATGTTTTGACGATTTTGCATTGCAATAAGTCTTTTACCTTTGTATATGTAACTTTTTAGTACGTTTCCAATAGAATCGGTTTCAAAAAGCAATCGTCCCTTGTGATCGTAATACAATTTTTGCATAACTCCCTGACTAACAACAATTCGCGGATAGAGCATGCCATCGTATGTTAACTGATAAGTTTGATTTTCTGCCTCAAAAGAACTAATTCGATTGTTTGCAAAATAACTTGCCGAAAATATTTGAGCTTCGTTTTTACTAGCCTTAGTCATATTTCCATCGGCATCGTATTCAAAGCTGTATCCATCGAATGTAGTTGTAATTTGATTTAATTTATTGATAACCGCTCCCAAAAATTGTTGTGGTAATAATGTTGATTCAACAACATTTTTTGTAGTAAGTTCTTTGGTTACCCCAGCCGTTATAGATATTGTTTCGCTGGCAAAACTGTTGTTGTTAAATTTATGATCAATATTTGTAGGTAGGTTATCGTTATTATAGCTGTAGTTGGTAGTTGTATTGTTGCTGCGTGTTTCGGAAAGCATGTGTCCAGCGGCATTATATGTAAAATCAACAAATTGAGTACCCCAACTTATTTTATTAATTCTATTCAACTCATTACACTGATTTGTTACAGTTAGTCCGTTTGGATAAATAGTGCTTAGCAGATTTCCATTTGCATCGTATGTAAAGCTAACCGCAATGCTATCTGGATAGATAATTTTTGTTACAAAACCAGCAACATCTCTCTCATACTGTGTAGTTCCAGTAGCATCGGTAAAGGACGATAGCAAACCATTGGAATTGTAATTATACAAAGCAACCGTGTTGCCAAGTGCTTTTTTCTCGCTCACCAAACCTAAACTATTATAAATTAACTCGCTTTTTTGTCCTCTGGCATTGGTTGTAAAGTTAAGCTTGTTGCTCTGGTCGTATTCCATTTGCACTTTAGCTCCCAAAGCATCAATAATTTCAGATTTTTTTCCATTTTTATTGTAACTGAATTGCGTTACATTTCCTTTTTTATCTGTAATACGAATGGGGTTTCCCGAGTTATTGTAATCGAAAAGCACATCACCTTCTTCATCCGAAATAGAAGTTATTTTACCTCTTTGATTATAATTCAGACTTGTTTTCATACCGTATTTATTGGTAAAGCCCGAAATATATCCTTCGCTATCGTAATCGGTAATATAACTCCATCCATCTGCATAATTATAAGCAAGTATTCGATTGGTTGCATCGCGGGTAACAGATATAGTTCTACCATTTTCGTCGGTAATACCTGTTTGAGAGCAACAATCGTAATTCATTGTTTTTGAATTGCCATCGGGCAGATTTATTTTAATTAGTCTACCATTTCCATCGTATTCCATTCCATAGCTGTTCCCTTTAAAATCGGTGCGAGAAATAGGCATAAAACCTGTAGCATTGTATTGAATGGTGGTAGTATGATTCAAGGGATTGGTATACGATGTAATGTTCCCAAAATTATCTCTAAAGAAACTATGATTTCCTCCGTCGGGACTAGTAAAACCAGATAACGCTCCGTTTATATCATAAGCAATTGTTGTAATTCTATTGCCCGGTAAAATAATGGATGTTAACTGATTTTTTTGATTATACGTTTTGGTAAAAATGGTATCAGCAGGTAATTTAATTTCACGAGTCAGATTGTCTGACGCATCGTATTGATAAATGTAATTGGTATTGTTTCTGGTTTTTTTCTCTATCAAATTGTTGTTGGCATTGAAGGTAAATGTTACTTTAGAACCATCATAATATACTAACGAGTCAATTTGACCTTGCTGATTATAGAAAATACTCTTTTCTTCCCCCGCACCATTTGTAAATGCCGTAACCAGACCGTTTGTAATAGTGTAAGTAGTCATTTTATTGCCCGGAAAAGTAGCACTAACCAATGTTGATGAATCGTTGATAAACGAAGATTCGTAAGCAATTCTCCTGTTTTCTGGATCAACAACCGCCGACAACATTCCCAAGGTATCGTCTGTGTAGCTGTATTCAAAAGTAGTTATTTTTCCTGAAATGTTCACCGACGAAACATCTTCCGAGACGTTGTAACTGTATATGGTTTCTACATTATCAAAATCGGAAGCCGAAACCAGTAAGTTATTGTTGTAGATAAAATGAGCTTTGCGTCCATCGGGCAAAGCGATTGAATCGCAATGTCCGTTTGAGTTAAAAAAAGTATATTGACGGTTTGAAGCATCAGTAATGCTATTAATCAACCCCAAAGAATCAAGAGCAATGATTGTTTTATTGTTGTACGAATCTTCAATTTCTTTTAAAACAAAAACGCTGTCGTTTATTTGATTAAATTTTAGTTTTTCAAGACTTTTAATCTTTGTCATTATCCAATGAACTCCATTCCAATTCAGTTGTAAATTTGAATTATTTATGCACGGTAATGTTAATGGATTTGTACCTGAAGGAATAGCTACATTATTTGAAAATACAAAATTGGCACCCGTACCTGTTGATAAAATAACCGAGTTTGCTTTTATGGTAAGTTTAGATTCGTAATCAAATCGCCATCTATTTCCAAAGATTCCATTATTCGTTGACGATTTATTCAAGTAATTCATAGCCAGTTGGACTTCCGCACCTTTGCCCTGTTTACGAAACAGCACATCGCGTATAAAAAGTTTTAGATTAGCCAAATTTGCCGACCACAATGGCATGCCCATATAGCTACAACTACCAGGTTGACTATTGCCAAACAATCCACCGCCATTACTTTCCGAATAATCTGATAGAAAATCTTTAATCTCAGAATTGTATAAATCATCAATATCGGCACCAGATTGCTCAAGGAGTTCTTCCATTGCTTCAGCTCCAATTAAATTCAATAAATTCTTAAATTCTTCAGGCGTGGTGGGCAATTTCGTATTGTAATCAGTACGCGATTTACTAATAAAATAGTTTTTAGCTTCCGAAAGATTTCTTCTGCAAAAACCAAGAGAAGAAGCGGCATAAACATAATTTCCATCTATTACTATTCCGTTCCAGCTAACTGCTCCAATTACAATATCGTCGAAATAGTACCAACTTTTACCTTTATCTATTGAGTAATGAATGCCCGAAGTGTTTGTATATGCTCCATCAACTGTAAAAAGATAAGGTTCGCGATAAGATGTAGGGGTGGGACTTAGTGAACCCTCCTTAATATAATTGTCATAGTAACTTGAATAAGCATATCTGTTGGCAGTGTGTAACTCCCAACTTTTATTTTTATAGATATAAGTTTGTGCCTCGGAATTTCCATCAATTAAATACAAAAATATGTCTGGTCCTGTTTGCGAAAGAATACCAGAACTATATTCACTTTGATTTGCTTCTGTTATAGGCAAACCGTTATTTATTTTTGTCCAAGTGTTTCCTTCGTTATCCGATAAAAAAACACCCACTCTGCCTACAAATACATACAGAATTCCATTATGCATTGTCATATTTCCAAAGCTACGTCCAAAATTGAAAGAGCTAGTACCAACATCCATTGTCATGGGTTGAAAACTGTCGCCGCCATTGGTAGAGCGATAAACAGGACTTGTAATTCCAGGGTTTTTTTGAATGGTGACAAATATCGATGTATCAGTCATAAATGCAGAACTTGCACCAGTATTAAAAGTTCCAACCATTTTTTTCCAAGTAGCACCTTTATTTGTCGATAGATAAAATCCTCTTTCAGTGGGTCTATCGGCATAAACCATCAATTTATTTTTGTACGCTGAAATGGTGTATAACTCATTAAAATAAGAATTCGTCTGCCATGTATAGCCCTTATCTACCGACGACACTAAGAGGTTTTGAACGATAGTACCTTGCTGAAAGCGTTGAATCGCAAACCAGGTGTTATCAATTACTACAATATTTTTAATGTCAGCGCTTTGGTTTACTAATTCCCAACCTGCTGAAAATGCCGACGCAATTATCGCAATTAAAAATAATAATACAACGATTAAAGATTTCATATTCATTTTATTTTTTAAATGCTATTGCAAATGTTTGTTCGTATTTTTCTTTTAAATTCTGTAAATGGTCATTTTTTTGACAAATAGTAACGTAAGGTTATAAAAATTGAGCACAACGTTTTGCGGGTATGGCCAGTAGCGGACTTCGGAGACACATCCCTATCCAACGAGTTAGAAACTACCTGCGAGATGAGGTGCTGAATAACCTACAAACCCCGCTATTGGCTATGACCCACTGTTAGCACCAGTTTTTTATTACAATTACATATTCATTTGTTAAATTTTATCCTCACTTAAATTCTCTATTATCAAATTAGTCCTTACAAGGCGCACATAATTTAGCACTCGTTCTTCTCCTTCACCCGTTCCAATGGTCTTCTTGTCGAAACGCACAGCGCCTGCACCGTGAAGGTCTTCGCCATTTCCATCTTCTGCCCTTCCAAAAGCCACATACCATGCGTAAGTATATGTACCCGTGGGGTTTGGAA
>JFJP01039533.1_pt1 | contig 25129 bp, 18 predicted proteins | sample 431651 | NCBI WGS metagenome assembly JFJP01 (sample SAMN02602958, study PRJNA72255) | Microbial mat metagenome, whole genome shotgun sequencing project. | biome: fresh water; feature: sink hole; material: water; isolation source: purple microbial (photo- and chemosynthetic) mats found in...
ATAGCGCTGTTCCTCACTCACCTGGCAAAAAGTAAAATGAAATGTACCACATTACGCGCAACATACCCTCATTATGTTATCTCCAAAAAGAAACTTACCCTTGCCCCTGAAAGTGATTTCGGCAAGATTGTTGAAGCAGTAAAACTCAAACATAAAGAACATAAAACAGATGAGAGAGATGGGTTATGGATTGAACACACACATGGGTGGGTTCAGATCAGAAAGTCAAACACTGAGCCAATAATAAGGATTTATGCCGAAGGCAGAACAGCAGATGAAGCGGAAATGTTTGCGAACTCAGTGATAGGGATTGTTAAAAATCTTTAATTGAACCTGTTTTGTAATTCTCCCCGGAATAGAATTGGTTAAGTGTTTGTCTTTATAATTGTATTATCTAAAGTGGCGTTTGTTGTTAAATATTGTTAACCGTTAAGAAGAGGATGACTCTTTTTGATAATTTTGTGACTTGTTTTTGCATATATAAATTATTTATTTTCTGATGAGAAGGACAATTATTATTACCGGTATTGTTGTTTTGGCGGCTATCATTTTTCTTATAGTTATCAATAAGGTAACTTCAAAGAGTGATATATCAAACCTGTATATTGAATCGAAGAGGGGCCAGTTTGATATAATAGTTACCACTACAGGCGAATTGGAAGCTGAAAATTCAACCGACATCCGCGGACCGGAATTTACCCGTACCCGGAACATAAGGTTTATGGATATTAAGATACAGGATCTTGTTCCTGAAGGTACTGAAGTAAGAAAAGGTGATTTTATTGCATCTCTCGACAGAACATCATTTGATAACACTCTGAAAGATGAGCTCGAAAAACTTACAACTTACGAGACTAACCTGGAAATGAAAATTCTCGATACTGCCGTTTCTCTCAGTAACTTAAGAGATAACATAAAGAATCTGAGATTTACAGTTGAGGAGGCTGAGATAACACTTCAGCAATCAAAATATGAACCTCCCACCACAATACGTCAGGCAGAGATCGCACTTGATAAGGCAAACCGGTCCCTCGATCAGACAATCAGGAGTTATTCCTTAAAAGTTGAACAGGCAAAATCGGAGATGAGGACAAACAAAAATAATCTCTCCGAGCAGCAGGTCAGGGTGAAAGATCTCCAGGATATCCTTGCCAACTTTGTAATTACTGCACCTTCGCCCGGAATGGTTATATATAAGCGCGACAGGACAGGCACCAAGCGAAAAATAGGCTCATCAATTAATCCTTGGGACAATGTTGTTGCAACCCTTCCTGATATGTCAACCATGATCTCTAAAACTTACGTTAATGAAATTGATGTAAGCAAAGTTAAGTCAGGTCAGAAGGTAGAGATAATGATAGATGCTTTCCCTGAGAAATCATATACCGGTGTTGTTACCAGTGTTGCCAATATTGGGGAGCAGTTGCCAAATGCCGATGCAAAAGTGTTTGAAGTACTTATTAAGGTGGATGGGTCGGATCCTATTCTGCGCCCTTCGATGACAACGGGTAACAAGATAATAACCAAGACAATCCCTGACGTAGTTTATATTCCCCTTGAGAGTGTTCAGGCCGGGACCGACAGTATCCCGTTTGTATACCTGAAAAGCGGCCAGAAACAGATTGTCCTTCTTGGAGAATCGAATGAAAATAATGTTGTTGTGGAACAGGGATTGAAAGAAGCAACCCAGATCTATCTTAGCACCCCTGAATCACCGGAAGATTTTAAACTGGCAGGCGAGGATCTGATCAGTGTTATTAAGGAGAGGGAAAGAACAAGAAAAGCAGAAGAGATAAGAATTCGCGAAGAGGCTGTAAATGCCAGGGATCTGAAAAACGGAATGATGGATATGCCAAGGCAGCCGGGAGCCCCGGGACCCGACAGCACAGTGCGCCGCCGACCTAATGCTCAGGTGGGTCAGCAGGTCAGGCGACCTGTTTAAGGCATTACTTCATTACCAACAGTTTTCAAATAGTATTAAACAGGAAATGAAATGTTCAGATTCATATTAAGATATTTCCACGACATTGAAATTGCTGTAGAGTCGATAGTTTCAAACAAATTGAAGTCGATGCTCACGGCCCTGGGAATAATATTCGGGGTAGCAGCTGTAATAGCCATGCTTGCAATTGGTAAGGGCGCCAAACAGGAGATAATGGAACAAATGAAGATGGTAGGAGTAAACAATATTCTTATTAACCCTGTTATTCCCGACAAATCATCTTCCTCTGAAGAGGGTGAAAAGCAGCTTAAGAAATTTTCCAGGGGATTAAACCTTCTGGATGTTGAATCAATTAAAGAAACTCTTCCTTCGATAAAAAGAATAAGCCCAGAGATCTCTTTTAATGCTATCGCAATGATGAACGGAGCAAAATATACAGCCAAGCTGGTTGGAGTGTCAAATGATTATTTTTATCTCTACAACCTACCACTGGTATCAGGAACATTTTTTAATCCTTACCAGGAAGAGAATGGGATACAGGTTTGCATTATAGGGGCAAATATCAGGGCAAAATTCTTTAGCAAGATCGACCCTCTTGGACAATATATAAAGTTTAACGGGATCTGGCTCAAGGTAATAGGAGTTCTCCAGAAGAGCAATGTCAGCCTGACCGGTTTCGAAGAAAAGGGAGTGAATGTATATAATGACAACATCTATATCCCTATCCAGACAATGTTATTGAGATATCAGAACAGGGCACTTGTTAACACCAAACTGGTATCGGAAGCCACCTCAATGCAGTTCTTTGGAGGAGGAGGAATGACGCGGGTGGTCGTAAGCGGATCTGATGCCTCCAGCGATAGTGAAACAAACTATAATCAGCTCGACAGGATTGTTGTGCAGGTTGCTGAGACAGAACATCTTCAGCCAACAACGGAGATCCTGAGCCGGATGCTGCAGAGAAGACACAGTGGAGTAAAGGACTTTGAGATAACCGTTCCGGAGCTGCTGCTGAAACAACAACAGAGGACAAAAGACATATTTAATATAGTATTGGGAGCAATAGCCAGCATATCTCTTATTGTTGGAGGTATTGGAATTATGAATATTATGTTTGCTTCGGTAATGGAAAGGATCAAGGAGATCGGGACAAGGATGGCCATCGGGGCAAAGAAGATGGATATTGTGGTACAGTTTCTCTCCGAAGCAGTTCTTATAAGCGTATCCGGTGGTTTTATTGGGGTATTTTTTGGTGTTGTCATGGCAAAAATGATAGAGCAGATAGCCGGTATTATGACCATAGTATCGTTCTTCTCGGTCTTTATTGCCTTCGGAGTGTCAGCAGCAGTAGGGGTGATATTCGGATATTCCCCGGCTAAAAGAGCATCTGAAAAAGATCCGATTGAATCATTGAGGTATGAATAAAATTTTAGAAATGAAAAAGCTTTTTTTATTTTCCATTATATCTTTATTCCTGTGTTTCTCGTATAATGCACAATCACAGGATGTTAAGCTATTGACATTTGATGAAGTCATAAGACTTTCCGAAGAGCAGTCACCAAACGCCCTTATGGCAAAACACCGGTTCAGAGCAAGTTACTGGCAATACAGGACCTTTGTTGCACAGTACAGGCCATCGCTTACACTTGAAGGTACCTCTCCTGATTACAGCACGGCCTATGATAAAGTATGGAACTCAACCACTGAAGGTTATGACTACAGGGCCACAAACACTTTAAGTAATCTGGGTTCGCTCTCACTTTCTCAGAACATTGGATTGACGGGAGGATCAATATCTCTGAATTCTGATCTGACCGTTTTTAATGATTTTGAAAACGATTCACGTAAATATATTACAGTTCCCTTGAGCGTCGGATTAACCCAGCCCCTCTTCAGATACAATGCTCTTAAGTGGCAGAAGAAGACGGAACCACTCAAGTACGAAGCTGCAAGGAAAACATTCCTATCGAATATAGAATCTGTTCACCAGCAGGCTGTTATGAATTTTTTCTCTCTTGCCCTGGCTCAGATAAACAAGCAGATCTCAGAGATGAACTACTCAAATGCCGATACATTGTGGCGGATTGCCAAGGGACGCTATGATCTGGGTACGATTGCTGAAGATGAGCTCCTGCAGATGCAACTCTCGTGGCTCAATGCAGAAACTGCAAGAAAGGAGTCAGAGATGAACTTAAGGGACAGGGAGATTCGTCTGAGATCGTTCCTGGGTTTTAATGAGAATGTGAGAATTGAACTTAAACTTCCAACAGAGATCCCCCCTTTGCAGGTAACTACTCAGGAGGTATTTGAGCTTGCCATGGCTAATAATCCGGAAATACTTAATCAGCAACTGACTTTACTTACGGCCCAGAGCAGTGTGGCACAGGCAAAAGCTGAGAAGGGATTTAATGCCAACCTGGTGGCATCGTTTGGTTTACGGGACCAGGATTCTGATCTGAACCTGGCATATTCTGATATGAACCAGCAGCAAAGAGTACGAGTGGGTTTTACACTTCCAATACTGGACTGGGGCCTGGGACGCGGAAAATATAAGATGGCACAGTCAAGTCTCGAGCTGGCGCAGGTACAGTCACAGCAGGCAATTGTCGATTTCCAGCAGAACCTATATCTCGATGTGGAACAGTTTAATCTTCAGGCTGCCCAGGTTGGTATAGCAGCTAAGTCTGATACTGTTGCACGAAAGATGTTTGAAGTGACAAAGCAAAGATTTCTTATTGGAAAAATTGCAGTCCTTGAGCTGAATAATGCCGATACAAAGAAGGACCAGAACAAAAGAGCTTATGTTCAGTCATTACAGAACTACTGGAACTATTTTTATAATCTCAGGTCGCTGACGCTGTATGACTTCATTAACAGGAGGCCAATTGAGGCAGATTACGAAAAGCTGCTTGATTAAACCTTACCTTTGATATAAATAATCTGCGGTAAACATTAACCTGAGCTTTTTCAGGACATTACTGTCTTTCTACACTGAAGATTACTTACTTTTCTCCTTTTATTGGTGAAATCTTTCATCTTAAAAATTCATATCTTTTTAATTTGAGAGTTTTTACAAAATTTTAATATCTTTGCGCCTCAATAAAGAATCGTAAGAAATATTATTATTAGAATAATCCCAAAAGTAGATACAAATGCAGAATAAAGCAGCTATTATCGTTCTGGCAATTGCATTAGGGTTGGTGTCAGTTTACCAGCTCTCTTTCACAGGTGCAACCTATATGGTTAAAAAGGATGCCAGAGAATATGCAAAAGGTGACCTTGTTAAGGAGAATCATTATATTGATTCAATATCCACCTTACCGAAAGAGCAATGGAGTTTTCTTGGAAACACCTTTAAAGAGTGTCAGAAGAAAGAGTTGAACCTTGGTCTTGACCTTAAAGGTGGGATGAACGTAATCCTGGAAGTATCTGTTGAAGATATTCTTAAGGCACTTTCAAACTATAACCCCGATAAAACATTTAATGCGGCCCTGGTACGTGCTAAGGAACTTCAGAAGGAGAGCCAGTCAGACTTTCTGACACTTTTCGGGAGGGCATTTCAGGAAATTGATCCTAATGCCAAGCTCGCTTCAATATTCGGAACAGTAGAACTTAAGGAGAAGATAAACTTCAATTCTTCGAATTCAGAAGTTCTGGAAGTTCTCGATGAAGAAATATCAGGCGCTATTGAGAATGCATTTGATATCCTTAGGACCAGGATAGACCGTTTTGGTGTTGTTCAGCCAAATATTACCCAGCTTTCAACAAAAGGACGAATCCTTATTGAACTGCCGGGTCAGAATAATCCTAAGCGTGTGCGTGAGCTCCTTCAGGGAACGGCTAATCTCGAATTCTGGGAGACATACGAAAACAGTGAGATCATTGGTTACCTCTCTTCTGCAAATACTCTTTTAAGAGAGATACAGGCAGCCACAGAGGTGACAAAAGCGGCAGATGATGTTCCAACAACTGCAGATGCTGATACTACGAGCAGCGAACAGTCATTGCTCGATCTGATCAAGACAGACACAACACAGCTTTCTGAAGCCGCTTCGCGTGAGGAATTTACTCTTCAGAACCCACTCTTTGGACTGCTTAGTCCGCGGGTAACTGCTGAAGGACAACCTTTGCCATCGAGTATGATCGGACTGGCCAGCTCCAAAGATACGGCTAAGATAAACAACATGTTTAAGATGAACCAGGTGAAAGCACTCTTTCCCCGCGATCTGAAGATGCTGTGGAGTCAGAATCCTTATAAATATGATCCCTCAGAAACATTATATGAACTTCATGCAATAAAAGTTACAACACGCGACGGACGGCCACCTCTCGATGGTGATGTTATCACTTCAGCCAGAACTTCTTCGGGAGTAACAGGTTCTGAGGTTAAGGTCGATATGTCGATGAATGCTGAAGGCGCCAAGATCTGGGCAAGAATGACACGCGAGAATATCGACCGCTGCCTAGCAGTTGTTCTGGATGGCTATGTTCGTTCTTATCCAAGAGTGCAGAACGAGATCACAGGCGGAAATACAGAGATAACGGGTGATTTCACGATTGAAGAGGCTGATGACCTTTCAAATATTCTTAAGTCAGGTAAGCTTCCTGCACCGGCAAGAATAATCTCTGATACTGTAGTTGGCCCTACTTTAGGTAAAGAGGCAATAAAAGCTGGATTCTTTTCATTTACGCTTGCCTTTGTAATTGTACTGCTTTACATGGTGTTCTATTACAGCAGGGTTGCCGGCTCAATTGCCGATATAGCTCTTTTTTCCAATATATTTCTTTTGTTTGGTGTTCTTGCATCACTCAGTGCAGTACTTACACTGCCAGGTATAGCAGGTATAGTATTAACAATGGGTATGGCAGTCGACTCCAACGTACTTATTTATGAGAGGATCAGGGAGGAGTTGCGGGCAGGGAAAGGAGCTAAGCTGGCAATAGCAGACGGATATAAGAGAGCATATTCTGCTATTATCGACAGTAACGTGACAACCCTGCTTACCGGAGTTGTTCTTTATGTATTTGGAACAGGACCTATAAAAGGGTTCGCAACTACACTTGTAATCGGTATCCTTACTTCACTCTTTACGTCGATATTCATTACACGGATAATTTTTGAATACCTGCTGAAGAAGAATGCGAACCTGACATTCTCAGTAAAGCTTACGGCCAATTTTCTAAAAAACACCAAGATCGATTTTATTGGTATGAGGAAGTATTTTTATGCCGCTTCAATAGCTGTTACCGTTCTGGGAATTGGTTCTTTGTTTGTAAGGGGCCTGAGCCAGGGGATAGATTTTACCGGTGGTCGTACATTCGTTGTCAGGTTCGATGAGAGTGTTAAGACTGCAGATGTTGCTAAGAATCTTACCGGAGCATTTGGTGAGATGCCGCAGGTAGTAACTTTTGGTAATGAGAACCAGGTTAAGATTACAACAAAGTATAAAATTGACGAGTCAGGCGCTGAAGATGAGGTAGATACAAAGTTGTATGACGGTCTTAAGGGAATGGTAGGTACTAACCTTGAAAGGGATGAGTTTCTCTCGAGATACAGAGTTAGTTCAGAGACAATAGGTCCTGCTATTGCCACCGATATTAAGATAAAAGCTATATATGCAGTAGTTATTGCCTTGCTTATAATCTTCCTTTATATTTTTATGAGGTTCCGTAACTGGCAATATGGTTTCGGGGCAGTAGCTTCATTGTTCCACGATACTCTTTTCGTGATAGGTCTGTATTCACTTCTGTGGGGCATTCTGCCATTCTCGATGGAGATAGACCAGGCTTTCATTGCTGCCATTCTGACTGTAATAGGATACTCGGTTAACGATACTGTAATTGTATTCGACAGGCTCAGGGAGTATCTTCCGCTTCATCGTAAGAGACCTTTCAAAGAGGTGCTTAATATGGCCATGAATGCGACTCTCAGCCGTACAATAAACACTTCACTTACAACCCTGCTGACTGTGGTTGCTATCTTCATATTCGGTGGCGCTGTTATCCGCGGGTTTGTGTTTGCACTTATGATCGGTATTGCAGTTGGTACATATTCTTCGATATTTATTGCCTCAATGCTTATGTACGATACAAGCAGGAACAAAGAGGAAAGTGTTGAAAAAGTAAAGGCCAAAGCTTAATTAATCAGAAATTTATACTAAGCAGAAGTCACAGGCTTTACAAAAGATAATTTTTGCGCAGAGCGTCCACATTGTAACGATAGTTATCGTTTCTGTGGACGCTCTTCCATTTATTGGTGTTCCTTATCGTAATCGAGCCCGACGAGGTCAATGGTTTGCGGTTCCTCCTGACCTTTAAAAATAAAACATATACAGATGAAAATCAGTAAACTTTTCTAACTTTGTCGTGAATGACTGAAGGAACATTGCATACATTATTTTTATGAGCGGACAGGAAATTTTTGTTATTATAATTGTTGCCTTACTTCTATTTGGTGCTGAGAAACTTCCCGACATAGCAAAGACCGTGGGTAAGGGTATGCGCGATTTCAGGAAAGCAACCGATGAGATAAGACATGAACTTGAGACAAGCACCAAAGATATAAGGAAAGATTTTAACGAAGTTGCTGACTCTATCAAAAAGGAGGTGACGGACTTGTCCGAAAAGGTTACAAAAGACGTAAATGAGGTATCAGATTCTATCAAAAACGATATGAATGATATTACATCTGATATACGAAAGGATATGACCGAAGTTGCCGATAATATTCAGAAAGATGCAAATGATATCTCGGAGAATATGCAGAAGGACTTTACGGGCAATTCCTCTGAATTAAGCAAGGATACTACTGATGTTAAAGATACTGTCCGTAAAGAATCAGATGTTGTTTCTGATGGAAATTACAGAGAAATAACTGATTAATTTCTGATTACGACTCAACGGTTTCTCTTTTTCACCTGGCTCCTTTCCCTGATTCTATTTTTTTTGCTATCATAATTCAAAATGATCAGAACAACCGGTATTACAAAAGCTTATGGCGATTTAAAGGTTCTTAAGGGAATCAATTTGCTTGTAGAAAAAAAGGAGGTCGTTTCCATTGTGGGCGCAAGTGGTGCGGGTAAAACTACTCTGTTACAGATACTTGGTACACTAGATCGTCCTGATGAAGGTTCTATTTTTTATAATGGTTCCGACATAGGCCGGTTAAAAGGAAGATCATTAGCTGCTTTCAGGAATAATAATATTGGTTTTGTATTTCAGTTTCACCAGTTGCTACCCGAGTTTACGGCCCTTGAGAACGTCTGTATCCCCGCTTATATAGCAGGGAAAAATAAAGTTGAAGCTGAAGCCAGGGCAACTGAACTGCTTGGTTTTCTTAGTCTTACTGACAGGCTTGGTCACAAGCCATCGGAACTTAGTGGAGGAGAACAACAGCGGGTTGCTGTAGCACGGGCACTTGTTAATAATCCTTCAGTGATACTTGCTGATGAACCATCAGGTAACCTTGATACTGAGAACAAGAATGAACTTCACAGGTTATTTTTTAAGCTGAGGGATACTTTTGGACAAACTATCATAATCGTTACACACGACAGGCAGCTTGCAGGTATGTCGGACCGCATAATCCAGATTAAAGACGGACTTATTGTGGATGAGTCGTAGAGGATCAGAATCCTTCAAATACTCCCAATCCGAACAGTGCAAAGTCATACTTAACAGGGTCGTAAATATCCATTTTCCGTAAGTTCATATCCAATTCAGCCAGGGCCAGGGAATCATTTTGCTTTCGGGTAATCAATCCAAGCTTTCTTGCAACATTCCCTGAATGAACATCAAGCGGACACGACAGGATAGATGGAGAAACGGACTTCCAGATGCCAAAATCAACACCCCTGTTGTCATTTCTGACCATCCACCTCAGGTACATGTTTATTCTTTTAGCTGCCGACCCCTTTAATGGATCTGAAACATGTTTTTCAGTACGGGCAGGATGTGGCAGCTCAAAAAAGACATTTTTCAAATGGTGTATTGCAGGCTGTAAAGAATCTTTGGTACTGTAATCATTGAATATGGTTTCAAGGCCACCCTTTTCATTATAAATATATTTTAATGCCTTAATGAAGTAGATGAAGTCAGTGGAGTTAAATGTTCTGTGAGCATAATTGGTAATATTCTTAAGATGAGCATCTTCGTGGTTCATGATGAAGTCGTATGGAGAGTTTCCTAACAGTTCCATCATCCTTTTGGCATTCCTGATAATCATTTTCCTGTTTCCCCATGATATGGTAGCAGCAAGAAAGCCTGATATCTCAATATCTTCTTTCGTTGAGTATTGATGCGGTATGCTAATGGGATCGGTTTCAATAAACTCAGGCCGGTTATACTTATCCACTTTCTCATCCAGAAATTCCTTCAGCTCAGCTTTCTCTAACATCATATTGTTAAATTTTTGATCAGCAAAAGTATAAAGATTATAGTGACTTATTAATAAGACTTCTCTTTTAACATTCTAAATAAAGTCAGAGAAGAAAAGCTCTTTTATGAATACAGCTTCTTCATTATGTTTTAATTCTTATATTGTCATATCCTGAAAAACCTTACTGGAAATTTACTGATTCAGGTTAACAAATTAAAGGTGATAATTAGTAATGGCCAACAACCATTTTACTTTTAAGCAGTTCACTATTCGTCAGGATAAATCGGCTTTCAAAGTGGGCACCGATGGTGTCCTTCTTGGCGCCGTTGCTGATATAACAGGAGTGAAGAGGATACTCGACATCGGATCAGGTACAGGTTTAATTGCATTAATGCTCGCTCAGCGTTGCGATGCCATGATTGTTGCTCTTGAACCGGACGAAGGGTCTTTCCGGCAGTGCTGTGAAAATATTAACAGCAGCAGTTGGAGCAGCAGAATAAAAGCTGAACATACTTCACTCCGAAATTATCTGCCGGGTGATGTGAAGTTTGATCTGATTGTAACAAATCCTCCTTATTTTGCCGATTCCCTGAAGAATCTGGATCCACGTAAATCATCTGCTAGGCACAACGACTCATTACCCTCGGATGAGATACTAACCGGTGCAGGACGCTTACTTGAGGAAAATGGCCGGTTTCAGATAATTTTACCCTATGCCGAGGGAAATATCTTTATTGCCGAAGCAAACGGTTATGGATTCTTTTGTAATAGTATATTGAAAATAAGACCATTACCTGCATCTGATATAAGAAGACTCATTTTAACCTTTAGCAGGAAGAGATCGAAAGCCTCTGAAAAGTTCCTGACAATTGAGCGCGGTGCAAGACACAATTACACAGAAGAATATATCAATATTACTAAGGAATTTTATCTGAAATTCTGATTCATTTTCTTTTTATTCTAATCTGATCTTTATACCTCTTCCAGGGGTTGTGGTGGTTTATATCATTTCACTCAAAGGTAATCCGTACTCTTCCTTCATTTCAATGCCGAGTGTTTTTAGTTCATCGAGGACAGGATTATAGATCTGAGGTAAAACAGGTCTGTGTACTCCTGTGATTTGTATCTTCTTCTCAATGATCATTTTAACAGCTATGGCAGCAGGGAGTGCAACGGTCCTGGCGATAGACGTATTGGATGAAGGTGACCCGAAATCGAGCATGGATGACCTGATTACCTCACTATTTCCATCGGGGTAAATAGCAAGAAAAATGTGTTGTAGTATTACCATATCGCGTTCATCATCAGAAAGCAGCATCTTTTTTATCATTCTGTCGGATGTGATCTCGAAAGGAGATGTTTCATTATATGGAAGTATCTCATCGCTGAAGAAACCAAGAAAATCAAGCGATTTTATAGCAGGAGATGTTTCAGATATTTTCAGATGAAGAGCTACTTCCTTTTTGAGATCATCCTTTCTGAAGTCACCTCTTTCTGCCAGAAAACCGGAATAGGTCATCCCCCCATAATCCTTTACTGAATCGCTTAACATGTCGAGACTTTTCATTCCATCGAGAGTTTCACACCATCCTTTATACCTGAATGTTCCACGATACATAGTTTCGGCCTCAGGGATATTATAGATATCAGTGTAGCTTATCGAATCCCTGTTTGGATAGACATCAAGATCTCCTATTCCGGGGAAATTGAAACTAAATCTGTCTTTAAAAAGATCTTCTGGTTTTATAAGAACTTTGTTTCCTTTTTTGAGGTAAAGGGCGCTGTTCCTGCTGGCAAGGATCACGCCCTTAGGGCTCCATGAGAATTTGTACTGCATAGGATTTGTGGCAGCTGCCTCCGGAGCAGGCAGGGCGCCGCAGAGGGAATAGAATTCCTTTACCTTACCTCCCTTATTATGAATATGATCAATTATCCTCATGGCCGACATGTGATCTATTCCGGGGTCCAGGCCAATCTCATTAAGGAAAAGTACTCCAGCTTTTTTAGCTTCATTGTCAAGTGCACGCATCTCATCCTGCACATATGAGGTTGTAACAAGTGATTTTCCGTTTCTGAGACATACTCTGGCAACATCTGCATGGAATTTATAAGGCAGAAGGCTGACAGTGATGTCATATTCAGCAACCAGTTTCTCCAGAGTGGCAGTATCGTTCATCGACCAGTCGAGAGAACATCCAAGCGGGTTGTCCCTGATAAGTTCATCAGCTCTCTCCTTCATTGGTGATGCTATCATCAGGCCTATGCCATTTTCAAGCAGGTATTCAACCATAGGTTTTACAACCATTCCTGCCCCAAGTATTAATACCTTTCTCATATTAAAAAATATTTACAGCAAGTTAGATAATCTGTTTAATAGTTTTTATGACATTTCCGGTGCTTTTTTTTCTCTTCTGCCGGCACTAACCTTTCAACGGTTGACTTGAGTTCGCGTAAAATATATTTGATAAACTATTTCTTTAATATCGCTGCAAGTGTATCTTTGTTCAGAAGGTGCTGATTAGGTTTTACTCATTATAGAACATTCTTTTTCTGATGTCGGAGCTGCCAAGGTACGTAGAAACACCGCTGATGAAGCAGTACTATGCCATCAAGACCAAACATCCTGATGCAATTTTACTTTTCAGGGTGGGAGATTTTTATGAGACTTTCGGTGAAGACGCAATACGGACCTCTGAGATTCTTGGTATAACCCTTACCAGAAGAGCCAACGGATCGGCTCAGTTTGTCGAACTTGCCGGTTTTCCTTATCATGCTCTCGATACCTACCTGCCCAGGCTGGTCAGGGCAGGGCAGAGGGTAGCGATCTGCGAACAGCTTGAAGATCCGAAGCTCACAAAGAAAATTGTTAAACGGGGGATTATTGAGCTTGTTACTCCGGGGGTCTCCCTCAATGAAAATGTTCTTAATCATAAAGAGAATAACAGGAGAGTTCCTTACTTCGGAAGGAACAATAGAATATATAGATCAGATGCTTAATAATTTCCAGCCTAAGGAGGTGCTTTTCGAGAAAGGCAAGAAAGATCTGTTTCTGGAGTATTTTGGTCCAAAGTTCTATACCTTTAAACTGGACGACTGGATGTTTTCGCCTGAAGCTGCAAATGACAGGCTGCTTAAGCAATTCGAAACCAGTTCATTAAAAGGATTTGGGGTTCAGGGTTTATCTTTTGGTATCATAGCAGCCGGTGCAATACTTTATTATCTCGATATAACTCAGCATGAACAGCTTGGGCATATTACCGGTCTTTCGCGAATTGAGGAAAACAGGTATGTGTGGCTCGATAAGTTTACAATAAAAAATCTTGAGTTGTTCCATTCTCCCTATGAAGGTGCCAGAACTCTCATTGATGTTATGGACAGAACAATTTCCCCGATGGGAGGACGGCTGCTTAAAAGATGGATATCTCTTCCTCTGAAAGATATTCAGCCCGTTAACGAACGCCTCGATATTGTACAGCACCTTCTTGAGAATGCTGATGCCAGGGAAGATATTGCAGCCCTGATAAGGCAGGTTGGAGATCTTGAGAGACTTATTTCAAAAGTTGCTGTTGGCAGGATAAACCCCCGTGAAGTTGTCCAGTTGAAAAGAGCCCTGAATGCTATTACTCCTATTCGGGAGATATGCAATGCCAGTGGATGCCTCTCGCTGGTAAAGCTGGCTGAGCAGTTGAATCCCTGCAGACTGATATCTGAAAAAATTGATAAGGAGTTGAATAACGATCCTCCGGTGCAGATAAACAGGGGCAATGCCATTGCCAGCGGTATAAGCGACGATCTTGATGAACTGCGAACTATTCTTTACAGTGGCAAGGATTATCTTATTCAGCTGCAAACCCGTGAGATAGAGCGCACAGGAATAACATCACTCAAAGTAAGTTTTAATAATGTTTTCGGATATTATATAGAAGTTAGAAATACCCATAAAGACAAGGTGCCTCCGGAGTGGATAAGAAAACAGACACTGGTAAGCGCTGAGCGATATATAACTGAGGAGCTTAAGGAATATGAAACCAAGATTCTGGGAGCTGAAGAGAAAATAATTTCGCTTGAGACAAAACTCTTTAACGACCTTGTGCTGGCTATAGTTGAATACATTCCTCCTGTTCAGTTAAATTCTTCTCTGATTGCCCGCCTCGATTGCCTGCAGTCTTTTGCAGCAATATCAGCAGAAAATAATTATGTAAGGCCTGTTCTGGATGACACAAAAGTGCTCGATATAGCTGAAGGACGCCATCCTGTTATAGAAAAGCAACTGCCTGCGGGTGAGTATTATGTACCTAATGATGTCTTACTCGATACTGACGATCAGCAGATTATCATTCTTACAGGTCCCAATATGTCGGGAAAATCGGCCCTTCTGCGACAAACCGCTCTTATAGTACTAATGGCTCAAACAGGTTGTTATGTGCCTGCAAAAGCTGCGAAGATAGGAATGGTAGATAAGATATTTACCCGTGTTGGCGCTTCAGATAATATCAGCCTGGGAGAATCAACCTTTATGGTTGAAATGAATGAAACAGCCAGTATATTAAATAATCTTTCCGACAGAAGCCTGATACTTCTTGATGAGATTGGAAGAGGTACCAGTACATATGACGGGATCTCGATAGCCTGGTCGATGGTTGAGTACCTTCATGAGAATAAGCTCAGGGCCAAGACACTATTCGCAACTCATTATCATGAGCTTAATGAGATGGAGAACTCTTTTACAAGGGTTAAGAATTACAGTGTATCCATTAAAGAACTTAATAATAAGGTCATTTTCCTTCGAAAGCTTAAGAGAGGTGGCAGCGAACATAGTTTCGGTATTCATGTAGCCAGAATGGCCGGAATGCCTAAAAGTGTTGTTAACAGAGCCGACGAGATTCTTAAAGAGCTTGAGCAGAGTCATGTAAAGCAGGAACTAATCAAGCCTATTGCCGATATTGCTGGTCACAGGGAGGGCATGCAGTTGAGTTTCTTTCAGTTAGACGATCCGGTTTTAAAGCAGATAAGAGATGAAATTCTGGAGTTGGATATAAATAATCTGACACCTGTTGAAGCTCTTAATAAGCTTTATAATATCAAAAAACTGCTGAAGTGAAATTGCATATCTACTAACGATATCTCTGAAATGACAAACTATATAATTCTTATCCTTTGTCTTCTGATAATATTATCCTATATTTTTGATATTACCAGCAAATACTCAAGAATTCCGGGCGTAATCTTCCTTATAATTCTTGGAATTGGCTTGCAGCTTGTTGTAAAAGCTACACATGTTGCAATCCCAAACCTGAAACCTATTCTTCCTGTGATAGGCACATTAGGCCTGATAATGATAGTGATGGAGGCTTCGCTCGATATTGAGATTAAGCGGAATAAGAAGAAACTGATAATTCAATCTGTTTTATCTGCCCTGGTTTTGTCTTCTTTATTTGTTCTGATCCTATCGTTTATCCTGACCCGCTATATGAATTTTACTTTGCGTGATTCAATCCTGAATGCTATTCCAATAAGTATTATAAGCAGTTCCGTGGCAATCCCGGCAGCTGTTAATCTGTTGAACCGGGATAAAGAATTTATTGTTTACGAGAGTTCCTTTTCTGATATCCTGGGAATCATGGTTTTTGATTTTATCCTTCTGAGCCAGGCTTCGATAGGCAGGGGAATAATTAATTTTGCTGTCGACGGACTGCTTACTGTAATAATTGCTTTGATCTCAACCGCCGGATTGGCGATACTGCTTCATAAAACCAAGTATCATGTTAACTATGTGATAATATTGACTGCTATCATTTTGGTCTATAGTCTTGCAAAACTGTTTCACCTTCCTGCCCTTTTGTTAATTCTGGTCTTCGGATTGGTCTTGTCTAATAATCAGTTGCTTAAGAATGATTTCATTGAGCAATATGTAGATTTTCCCAAATTCGGAAATGACATCAGTTCTTTTAAAAATATACTCGGAGAGCTGACTTTCCTGGTAAGATCATTCTTCTTTATAATATTTGGGTACTACACAACGATAGATGGTCTGTTCTATTTAAATAATCTATGGACCGGTTTAATTATCACTTCCGGAATATTCATTCTGCGGTGGTTGTTTTTTAAACTCATACTCAGGATGCCGGCTGTTCCCCTGGTCTTCTTTGCACCGCGTGGATTAATTACGATCCTGCTGTTTTTAAGTATCCCTCTATCTATGAGAATTCCATTGATCAGCGAGGAAGTTATTACACTGGTAATATTCTTCACTATGTTTTTCCTTATGATCGGAAATGTCTTCCACAAAAAAGAATCTATACTCCCTCCGCTTTCCCATCTTGCAAAAGATGATAAGAATGACATCTAAAGAGAGAATCATCAGTTAATTTATTCCGGACACCTCATTTCCGTGACTTAAAAAAGTTTATCTTTCAGATTGATTTTATTGTAGCAAAGTAATACTGAAATTATGAAAAGATATTCTTCCCCGATCGCAGGATTATTCCTGCTTTTATTGCAGTTTCCTGTTAGTATTTTTTCACAATCTGATATGATTAAGCAGGTTAAGTTAAGTAAGTTTGAGCTTCAATCTTCTGCGCTTATTGAAGCAACAGGAGCTGAATTGTCAACGACAAAATATAAATCAGATGTATACTGGTTCCCGGTTGTGGTGCCATCAACAGTTCTTACTGGGCTGGTTGCAAACAATGTTTATCCTGATCCATATTCAGGCCTTAATAATATGTTGATCCCTGATGCCTCGGATGAGTTTAATAAAAAGTATGACCTGGAGAAGTTCAGTCATATGCCAAATGACCCGAATCCATGGAAGAAGCCTTATTGGTACCGGACTGTATTTAATGTGCCGGAAGCAGACAAGGGACGTTTTTTTCAGATGATATTCAAAGGTATTAATTACAGGGCTGCCGTATGGGTAAACGGGAAGCAGGTTGCTGACTCCACACAAATGGCAGGTATGTTTGCGGAATATAGCCTTGACATAAGTAAACATATCATTGCAGGTGGTGAGAATGTTATGGCTGTTAAAATTTATCCCCTTGACTATCCGGGGTTGCCTGACACAGAGCAGCTTACCGGTCTTGGTGATTTCTTTCTCAATGGTGGGCCAACAGGTGATATCGGGAAAAACGTAACAATGCTCTGTTCAATAGGATGGGACTGGATGCCACCTGTGCGCGACAGAAACATAGGAATATGGCTGCCTGTTTATTTGAGAACATCAGGAGGTGTCACAATAGCCAATCCAAGGCTTGTCACAGAACTTCCGAACCTTCCCGACACTTCGCTGGCAAAACTCTCTTTGAAGTTATTGTTGTTAAACCATACTATGTCAGATGAGAAGGGAAAGCTAACTGTAACATTCTCTCCTGAGAATTTTAAGGGCAAGCCTGTCCAGGTTACCAGGAGCGTGTCGGTGGGAAGAAACAGCTCAGTTAATGTTGATCTGAACGGGGATAATACTCAGGAATTCAATATTGCTGATCCCCATTTATGGTGGCCAAATAATTACGGTAAGGCAAACCTGTACAGGATGAGAGTTCAATATTCAACTAATTCTGTTATATATGACGATACTACCTTCCTTTTTGGGATCCGAACCGTCAGTACAAAGGCAGTGGATGTGAACGGTACATATCGACGCGATTTCTATGTAAACGGAAGTCGCATTCATTTAACCGGAGGTGCCTGGGTACCTGATATGCTTCTTAACAGGGACTCTCTGCGCTACGATTATGAGATGCATCTGTGCCGTAATTCAAATATAAACCTGATAAGAATATGGGGTGGAGGCGTAACTCCGTGTGACGAATTCTTTGATGCTGCAGATCGTTATGGACTGTTGGTCTGGTCCGACTTCTGGATTACAGGTGACACCCAGGGTGAATTCAAAGGTTCCCCTGACTGGCCTCTTGAGGGCGATGTGTTTAAAAAGAATGTTACGAGTACTATCCTTAGAATACGAAATCATCCAAGCCTTCTGGTTTGGACAGGAGGTAATGAAGGGCATGCCCGAAAAGAGCTTTACGATTTCATGAGGAACAGTATCATCACATTGGATGGCTCCAGGCCATTCATACCCAGCTCATCAGGATTTGCCAAACTACCAGAAGGATGGCCGGGAGCATGGCCCGATAATCTGCCTACAGGAGTCTATAGCGGAGGTCCTTACACCTGGAAGGATCCGCTTGATTATTATAACAGGGCCATTGCCGGCAAAGACTGGGTATTTAAGGATGAAACAGGTCTTCCTTCAATGCCACCTTATAATATTTTACCTAAAATAATACCAAACCTTGTATGGGATAAAACCCTGCCCTTTCCATTAAACAATACATGGGGTTACCACGATGCGGCAACAGGCAATGGCCGCTGGGATCTTTATTATGAGGAGATGGTAAAAAGATATGGACCTCCTGCAAGCATGGAGGAATTCTGCGATAAGATGCAATTAATGAATGCAATAGGCTATCAGGGAATATTTGAAGCTGCCGGCCATAAACTAAATGATATTGGGGGTGTGATGCTTTGGAAATTAAATGCTGCCTTCCCAAGTGTGGTATGGCAGGTTTACGATTGGTACCTGCAGCCAAATGCCGGTTATTACTTTATGCAGAATGCCTGCGAGCCGGTTCATATTCAGCTTAATCTGAGCAGTCATAAAGTTACCCTAATTAACCGAACTTATTCTGCTGTTAATAATATAACAGCAACAGTTGAAGTTTTTGATCTTGATTCCAAAACAATTTTTAAGGAAGAGGCTTATCTCAGCCTGCCCTCATCCTCAGTGAAAGAAACGACCTCCCTGGCTTCAGTATTGGAGAAATCCAATGGGCTTGTTTTTGTTGTACTGAATCTTAAGGACCCGGAAGGGAAAGTCATATCACATAATGTTTACTGGCTCTCTAATACAACTGATTATAAGGAGTTATACAAGCTTCCGGAAACACATCTGGTGGTAAAAGTGTTGGGAGAGAAAAAGGGGCAGAGTGAGAAGAGCTGGTCGATAAGTGTCACCAATTCATCGGGTAAAATGGCCTTTTTTATTCGTCCTCAGCTGATGGTAAATGGAGCGGAGCTTCTTCCCAGCTTCTGGTCAGCTAACTATTTCAGCCTTGCTCCGGGAGAATCAACAGAAGTGACTGTAAGTTGTCCAATGAAGGAACTGGCCAGTGGCAATCCTGTACTGAAAGTTTCTGGATGGAACATTAAGGAAGAAGAGTATCTGTTAGCGAAATAGATGAAAGCACATTATATGATTAAATTATAAAAATACGACTTATGAAAAGAACCCTGGTAATTTTTTCGCTAATACTTTTTAGCGCTAGTCTATTCTCACAGCAGAGCGATTGTAAGGTGATGCTTCCTGAAATTGCAGGAACCTATTCGGGAGAATGTAAAAAAGGGCTTGCACATGGGGATGGCAAAGCAGTTGGGACAGATCAGTATGAAGGTCGTTTTGTTAAAGGATTGCCAGATGGGAAGGGTATTTACAGGTGGGCGAGCGGAATTCGTTATGAGGGAGAATGGAAGAGTGGAATGAAGGATGGTGAGGGAAAAATGGTTTACAGCGACTCAACTGTTACTGGATTCTGGAAGGCTGATAAATACGTTGGTTTAAAGCTGATTGCTCCGTATAAAGTAACCAATAGTATGAACGTATCGCGTTCAACCTTTAAAAAATCAGCAGGCGCCATTCCTGGTGTCCGAATAAGTATTATGCAGGGTGGCAGGGATAATATAACTATTGAGAATTTTTCACTTGCATACGAAAACGGACAGGAATCAAGGCTTGGCAATGATTATTTAATCCAGTATGTAACATTCCCTATGTATGTAAAAGTACTCTATACTTCATGGAACTTGTTGCATTCTGCCAAGCTCAATGTAATATTTGAGTTTACTATCAATGAACCAGGTGCCTGGGACGTAGTAATAACTAATAATTAAAGGTTTATAGCCTTATGTGTGTTCCGGGAACGACCCTTTTGACACGGAGATTATTATTACGGTATTAGTCTTGCATCACTTCCCAGCCATCGTGTCATAAACGCGATACCGCTTTCTATGATGGCTTCATGTTCGCCTTCATGCATATCAATCTGAATTCTCTCTTCAATATTCAGGTTTTTATAATAGGAACGGGCTATGTCGTACTCTTCCATTACCTGAGGCCACCAAGCAATACGGTCTTTTTTTCCGTGCTGTATCAACAGAGGGCGTGGACAGATGAGAGAAACGACGTCGTGATCAGTAAATTCCGACAGCCATCCTGTGAAGAACGCATGTTCTTCCTGGGTTACAAGAAAACTTACATACCGCTCATCAGGTATTACCATCTTGTTTCTCCTGTGGTTGAACCATGCAGATACCACACCTGCTTTTATTCGTGGTTCGAGGGGCATCCAGAACATAGTGGCCATTCCTCCCAGCGAGACACCCCACATGCCCACTTTCTCCTGATCAATCCTTGGATCGGCGAGAACAACATCTAAAAGGTTCTGCAGGCGCACAAGCTCTATTCCCGGCAGCGAGATGTCGGCCAGGCGGCATAATCTTTCTATCCTGTTACGGCGTTCTACCGACATCAGGTTCATTGGAACCAGCACAGCAAAACCTGCCTTGAGTAATTCCTTTGCATATTCGTGATAGGCATCGCCACGGAATGTTGTTTCAGGAGTACTGCCGATACCATGCTGAACAATTATTATGGGTACCTTTCTCTTGTCACCTGAACCTGCCGGAAAGGCAAGAAAAGCCTGTGCCGTTAGTCCTCCAAGAGGAAGTTCAATCCATTCACCTTCAGTATCCTCAATTACAAAAGGACGTCTGTCAAGAGGTCCTGTCTTTGTCAGCACCGGAGGTTTTATTACTACACTCTTCCATCTTGCACGGTTTGCTTCAACACTTCTCACGAAAGCATCTGTAGAACTATAGTCACGATGCCAGGCACTTGCTGCACGCTCGTCGTACCGGTCAACAAGGTAATCCTTAAGGTAGTTCTCAAGCTGGGAAGCATAAGCATCTGTACGTTCAGTTTCTACATTCAGATCAGCTGGTTTTTTCTTCTGACCGGAAACAGATGGTGTGAGCAGAGATATCAGAATGATACAAAGAATTGACAACTGCAGTTTTTTTGTCATAGTCATTTTATTTAATAAGTGTCTGCTTGTTATTATCAGTTTCTTTTTAGAACGATTTTGTTATTCTACAGATTTTGAATCCTGTACTTGTCGATTAGTTTGGGTTTTGGTCGCATCACGGAGATCCCTATTTTGTCGAATACATCCCTGGCTGTTGTAATGGCATCACTTACCGGCCCGATAACCACTGCTCCTTTTTCCCATGTCGACTGGGCTTCCAATGCCGGAGTAAAGGTGAGTCCTTCAACAGCCTTTACATCAGCTTTAAACAATATAGCCGGCTGGCCGTTACTGAATTCATCCTCTTTATATGACTCTCTGTCGAATTCCGGGAAAGCCTCATTAAAATCACCTGCAAGGTTCATCTCAATCCAGCAGGTCCATTCCGAACCGGGTTCAACTTCCACCCTGATGGTGAAGTAATCATCTTTTGGTGTTGCTCCTGTTATTAGCAGGTCGGATTTTTTTGCAGACGTTGTCTCACTGGTCGATTTGTCGTTTCCCCGGAACAGTTTAAACCACTGGGGTAGAGCTACAGGTACATTTGCTTTTCCTTCCCAGTCGCCAGCAGCCACGCGGTGTGTTACAAATATTGTTTTCAGCTCTTTTGTATCAGGGTTTTCGAGCCATATTGCAAATTGAGGAGGCTCCGCAAAGTTAGAAAGGCGAATAAGCTTCTTGTTCTGATGAATATCTATCTGGAGAACCGTTCTTCCCCTTGTCTTAAGTACTAATATCCCAGCTGTTACGGATGCTATTATTAATCCACTTACAAATAAAATAATTCCTGTTTTTAAGATTTTCTTTTTTGATAATATCATATTTTAGACTATTTCCGGTATTTCGTAACCTGTTCTGCAGCTTCCTTTTGATATAATATTTGCCTCATCGGAGTTTGTAACTCTTTCTGTTGCACTGTCAAAATACAATTGTTTTTTCCCAACACGATATGACAGGTTTGCCAGGTGTACCAGGGTAGCGCTCTTATGAGCCTGTTCAATATTTGAATTAGGAACTTTTCTTGTCTTTATACAATTAATAAAATCCTGCTGATGTACTTCATCGGGGAAGTAGCCGAACTCCTGGGCAAGTACCTTTGAGTCGGCGCCCAATACCTGCCATCCTGCTCCATGACGGCCAAGATACATCATTCCTTCAGTACCGTAAATTTCCATTCTGTCGCTGTTGAAGGGCCAGTTAGGAAACATGTCGCCATATCTTATTTCAGGTGAAGCTTTTGACATATACTCACCATAGATGGAAGCTTCAACTGTCATTGGAAATTCTCCGAAATCATAATTAATAGTTTGATTATCAGGAATATCCCTGTTGTCGTTGTAAAGAACCCGTCCTCCGGCGCAGAAAGTTGATTCGGGATTACCGGGATCTCCCAGAACCATTCGGGCCAGGTCAATTACATGGCAGCAGTCGGCCAGTGGCAAACCACAGGAATAGGCCCAGAATTCATTATATCCTTTATGGCGGCTTACGTTATAAGGTACTTTTGGAGCTGGTCCAAGCCATTGGTCCCAGTCTAATCCTGCAGGTACAGGCTCGTCTTCTTTATAGAGCCAGGGTTTATTACCAGGGAGCATGCAATAGGCTTTGACCAATGCAATTTTTCCAAGTTTTCCGCTCCTGATATACTCACGTGCCGACATATTATATGGAGCGCTTCTGTTCTGGAAGCCACACTGTATTATCCTGTTATATTTTGCAGCAGCCTCAATCATCTTTCTTCCCTCCGGAATGTTCAATGAAATATTTTTCTCAACATACACATCTTTTCCGGCCTGGCATGCCCATATTGTTGCCAGAGCATGCCAGTGTTCAGGAGTACAGATCACTACTCCGTCAACATCTTTATCTTCGAAGGCTTTTCGCATATCATTAATCCGCAATGGTCTTACCTTTTGCTGTTTCTCCAGTTCTTCGATGGTTCGTCCACCTCTCTCCTCGTCAACTTCGCATACATATTTTACCTCCACACCCGGAGTACACTGCTGCATGCTCAGTATCACCTGCGTACCTCTTCCTCCGGCACCAATTAGCGCCAGTACTACTTTATCGTTTGCACTTGCCATAATTTTTCCGATTAATCATTATTTTCAGCTGATTTGTTAAAAAAGAGTTTAACTGCTACAATAATTGTCTATACTTTTTCCGGCATTTTATAATTATCCCGGTAGGTTAGCTTCAGGAGATTATCAGCTTCCCTGTTATCAATAAACTTATCTTTTTGTGCATCGAAGTGCAGTTGTCTGTTTCCTGTCCGGTAGGCAATATTTGCAAAATGAACAAGAGAAGCGCTGAGAAACGATTGTTCCATATCTGCATTTGGTTTTTTCCTGCTCCGGATACATTCTATGAAGTTGATCTGGTGTTCTTTGTCAGGATGCACTCCTCCGTTCTGTGCAACGATTTCTTCCCCGGGTCCGAATACCTGCCAGCCTCCACCAGTCCTTCCAAGATACATTACTCCAAGTGTCCCATAAATTTCAATCCTGTCGGCGTTGGTTCTCCATTCCGGGAAACGTGTGGGATCCATCCTTATATCATTTGGGGTCTTTGACATGTAGTTCGTGGCATTACCGCTTTCGCAGGTCATAGTAAATTTCTCATAATCGAATGTTATTGACTGAAATTCAGGTGTTTCACGTTCCGAGTTCCAGATCTTGTTTCCTCCCCAGCCATAAAAAGATCTGGGGTGGTCAGGATTACCCATTAACATACGTGCCAGGTCCAGTTGATGACTTGCATCGTTCAGTGTTCCTACATTATAATCCCAGTAGTTCAGCCATCCGCCAGTAATGCCTTCATTATAAGGTCTGTAAGGAGCAGGTCCGAGCCATGCGTCCCAGTCAAGCTCCACAGGAATTTCAGCATCAGGCTTAGGGGTCCATTTTTCTCCTCCGAGAAGGTTGAGAATTCTTACGTGAACAACCTGCCCCAGTTTCCCGCTTTGGATATAATCGCGGGCTGCCAGGTTATACGCCCCGCTTCTGTTCTGAAATCCAACCTGAACAACCTGTTTGTATTTTTTTGCGGCCTCAGTCATTTTTCGGCCTTCCCATATTGAATTAAATGGAGTCTTTTCCACATAAACATCTTTTCCGGCCTGGCAGGCCCACACCGTTGCAAGGGCATGCCAGTGGTCAGGTGTTGCGATCCATACGGCATCAACATCCTTATCAGCAAAGACCTCTTTCATATACCTGGTAACCTGTGGCTTGTAGCCGAGCTGTTTCTCAACGTCGTTTGCAGCTTCTGCCGACTTCCGGTCGTTCACATCGCATACTGTTTTGATTTCAACATTGGTGTTTTCCCGGCAGCAACTGATTATTGTTGCGACTCCCCTGGGGCCTGCACCAATCAGGGCCAGAACAATTTTATCGTTAGCGCCCTTACAGGAAGTTACGAGTAAACCGGAAGCGCCTATGGCCAACCCGGCTGACCCGAGGAGTGATTTTTCAACGAATTCCCTTCTTCTCATGGTCTGGTGTATTTGTTTTTTTGTCAATCCACTTTAAATATAGTAATTTTCTTTTTACAGGAGTAATTATCTTAATTTAACAAAGTATCTTGCGTATACCCGGCATACATATTTTTTTCAAATTGTTGTTTTGGGAACAAACAGTTAAGTATTTATTAATATGTAATTTAAAT
>JFJP01037621.1_pt1 | contig 25123 bp, 22 predicted proteins | sample 431651 | NCBI WGS metagenome assembly JFJP01 (sample SAMN02602958, study PRJNA72255) | Microbial mat metagenome, whole genome shotgun sequencing project. | biome: fresh water; feature: sink hole; material: water; isolation source: purple microbial (photo- and chemosynthetic) mats found in...
CCTATTGGATGGACGTATAAGTTTTGTCCGCAAGAATTTGAAATTCGATATATGGGGCAGCAATTTAACTGCTACGCGCTACGAATCTTTTTATTTCGAAGCGCTTGGTAAAAGTTTTGTTCAGACAGGAAAGCCATTGCAAGTGGGTGTTAAACTTTCGGTAAATTTTTAATTTATGAGTGAAAAAAATTGGCATAAGTTTCCAGTGCTTTTTAGCCTCTATATTGCGCAGTCTATACCCATGAGCTTTTTCTCAACGGTGGTGCCTGTCATTATGCGGCAAGAAAACTATTCGTTGTCTTCCATTGGCTTGTTGCAATTGGTAAAGTTGCCATGGATTTTAAAGTTTCTGTGGGCGCCCTTGGTCGATAATAAAGCGCGCAGTACCAAAGAGTTGAAACGCTGGATATTTGTTTCGGAATTGGTGTATGCTGCTATCATTTTTTCAATTGCCTTTTTCAATCTTCAAACCGATTTTAAATTAATTATTTTCTTGGTCGTCATTGCATTTATTGCATCGGCTACGCAAGATATTGCTGTTGATATTTACGCCATACTTTCGCTCGATAAATCGGAACGCAGCTTGGGCAATAGTATGCAATCGGGCGGCAGTTTTATTGGTTCGTTGGTGGGTACGGGCGTTTTGCTCATTGCATATCATTATTACGGATGGTCGAATGTGCTGGTTTTACTATCGGTTTTTGTGTTGGTGGCTGTGGCGCCATTATTTATTTCGAAACGCCAATTGCCTTCCGAAAACATTGAAAAGGAACGTGTTACTCTCAAAGATATTTTATCCTTTTTCAAACAAAAAGGAAAATTTCGTCAAGTAATATTGTTAATTTTTTATTATTCGGGAATAATTGGGATAATGACAATGCTAAAACCTTATTTGGTCGATTTGGGCTACAATGTGAAGGAAATAGCATTTATGTCGGGAATTTTCGGAACACTTACTGCAGCCATTTCAACCTTTGTTGGTGGCTTTTTGATGCGGAAAGTGGCTCGGCGTACAGCCTTGCTTTTGTTCCTTGTAATGAGTCTGTTAGCTGGATTGTATTTCCGATATTTATCGGGAATAGAACCATCGAATTTGAATCTATACATTGCCATTGGGCTTGTGTGGAGTGCTTATGGTTTTTCAACCGTTGGCATTTATACCCTTTCGATGGATACTGTGCGCAAAGGCCGCGAAGGAACAGATTTCACCATTCAAATTGTAATAACACATGTTGGAAGCCTTCTTGTGGCAACTGCCAGTGGGAAAATTGCACACGAGTTTGGTTACAGTGGCTTATTTACAGTTGAAATTTTACTGACAACTTTCGTGTTTTTTATTTTGTTAAATGCTTTTCGAGTAAAATCCAACGTTTAATTTTTTTTCAGAAATAGTAATTTTAAAAATGAAAATATCCTCATCTCTTTTTCAAAAATACAACCTGCCTGTGCCTCGCTACACCAGCTATCCACCGGCAACAGCTTTCAACACGGCATTTACTAATGTTGAATATTTAGAGCAAATTAAAAGCTCGAATAACTCCGTATCTCAAAATATTTCTATCTATATTCACATTCCATTTTGCACACAGCGATGCCATTTTTGTGGGTGCAATACCGCCCTTTCGCAATCGGAAGACCGTATTGAGCGATACATTAATGCAGTGATAGCTGAAATTAAAATGGTAGCGCAACATATTGATAAAAAGCGCCTTGTAACACAAGTAAGTTGGGGTGGAGGTACTCCAAATTCGATAGATTTAGCTTATATACGTCAAATTATGGATGTGCTGCATGCCGAATTTGCATTTGCCGATTTTGCCGAAATTGCTATGGAATGTAGTCCAGCTTATCTCGATTTTGCCGACGTAGATGTGCTCCACAAAATTGGCTTTACTCGCATCAGTTTGGGAATTCAGGATTTTCATGCCGATGTGTTGGAGGCCATCAACCGCAAAGCGCCTAAGTGCGATGTGGGAGAAATGCTTTTGTACATGAAAGAGAAAGGTTTTAGAGGTTTAAATTTAGATTTGGTGTATGGATTGCCCTTGCAAACGCCCGAAAGTTTTCGTGAAAATATTCAGCAAATAATTCAATTACAGCCAGATAGGATTGCAACTTTTTCGTACGCACATATTCCTTGGTTTAATGAAAATCAGCGCATTATGGAGCAATATCGATTTCCTACGCCCGATGAAAAACTCGACATGCTGGTGTATGCCATCAACGAATTGAGCGCAAACGGCTACGAAGTGATTGGTATGGATCATTTTGCTCGAAAAGATGATGATTTGGCTATTGCGAAGCAAAATAATATGCTTCAACGTAATTTTCAGGGTTACAATACGCGTAAAACAACTGGGCAAGTGTATGCGTTTGGAGCTTCGGGAATAAGTCAATTGAACGGGTCTTATACGCAAAATATCAAACAATACGATAAATATGCAGAGGCTATTGAATCTGGGTCATTTGCTGTTGAACGTGGTTATATGCTTAGTAACCATGAGATTATAATTCGTGATACGATAAACGAAATCATGTGTAATGGTGAGTTAGACTTTGCTGCGATGGCAGAAAAATACCATTGTTCGCTGAGCGAATTTCTCGAAATCACTCAATTTAATGTCTCGAAAGTTCGTACTTTAATCGATGATAAACTAATTGAATTTGACGATAATAAATTGCACGTTACGCCGCAAGGTATGATGATAGTACGCAATGTAGCTGTGGCATTCGACCCCGCGTTTAAGTTTAAAGAAGATCAATATTCAACTACAATATAATGAAAGCCATTTTATTAGCTAATATGGGCGCACCAATTTCGGAAAGTAATATGAAAGTCTTTCTGAAAAGTATGTTCAACGACAAAGCGATTATTGCTGCTCCTCGTGTGGTGAGGGCTGTGCTTTCGACGGTTATTAGCACTTTGCGCTATAAATCATCCTGGCAAAAATACGTGCTTATTGGCGGTTCGCCTTTGCAACAGTCTATGCGCAAAACGGCTGAGCAACTCCAGCAAATGGTAGGCGCCCAATACAATGTAAGTAGCGTTTATTCGTACTCCGAACCATTTATTGAGGATAAAATTTCCGAATTATATGCAACTGGAATAAAGCAATTTACCATTATTTCGATGTACCCACAGGCAAGTTTTTCGACTACCGGAAGCGTACAAACTTCGCTTGATATAATGCATAAGAAGTTTACTGATATTGAGTTTCAATTTGTGGAAGATTATTATGATAATGTACTTTTTGTGCAATATTGGGCGAAACTTATTAACCAAAAAATTGCTGAAGTAGGTTATAAAAATCCTCATTTGTTATTTAGCTCACATGCCATTCCGCAATCGTTTTTAAAGCGTGGTGATCTTTATGCCGAAAAAATGAAAACGTCAGCGAGTCTTATTGCGCAAGCACTTAATTTGCCTTATAATTTGAGTTATCAATCTAAAATTGGACCAATAGAATGGACACGTCCTTATACTGTCGACCAACTTACGGCATTGCATACGAGTAAGATAGATGAGGTAGTTGTAATCCCCCTCAGTTTTGTAAACGAAAATCTTGAAACGCGATTCGATTTAGACACCGAACTAATACCTTATGGATTACAGGAGCTCGGAATGAAAAATATTTGTAGGGTGGTTATCCCTGAGAGCGATGAGGTGTTGGTAACCATGTTTTATAATTTTATAATGCAAACAATATGACATCAATTCAAAAGGATATAGTTATCGTAGGAGCAGGTCTTACAGGGTTATCGTTGGCCTATTATTTAAAAAAAGCGGGTAAAAATGTGCTTATTGTGGAGCAGCAAGCCAAGGTGGGCGGCGTTATTGACACAATTACCGAAGGCGAATTTACCTACGAAACGGGTCCATCTACGGGCGTATTGGGCTCGGTAGAAATTGTGCAGTTATTCAACGAGTTAAGTGCACATTTCGAGCTTCAAGTAGCCGACAAAAGTGCAAATAAACGTTATATTTGGAAAAAAAATCGTTGGCATGCTTTGCCTTCCAGTTTGCTATCGGCTGTAGGTACGCCACTTTTTACTTGGTACGATAAGTTTCGCATTTTGGGCGAACCTTTTCGACCCAAAGGGGGCTATCCCGACGAGCCTATCTCCGAATTGGTAAAACGCCGATTGGGCAATAGCTTTTTGGATTATGCCGTCGACCCATTTTTGTCGGGAGTGTATGCTGGCGACCCCAAAACCTTAATTACGCGTCATGCTTTGCCAAAATTGTATGCACTCGAAGTGCAATATGGTGGTTTTATTCGGGGTACAATTGCTAAACGAAAAGAAGCTAAACTAAATAATTTAGAAGCAAATGAGCCAAAAGTTACTCGCGAAGTTTTTTCGCTCAAAGGTGGGCTGAAAAGTCTTGTTGACACATTGGCTGCCCAAGTGCAACATGAAAATATTGCTTTATCATGCCAAAATGTACAAATTGCGCCTCAAACCGAAGGTTTTAAAACAACTTTTAATAAGCTAGATGGAAGTGAGTTCGAAATTTATTCTACATTATTAATTTCAACAATTGGCGGATATCAGCTACCTTTACTTTTGCCTTTTGTGGAGCCAAATTTAATTCAATATTTGGCTGAAACTACTTATGCACCAGTTATTCACGTAGCTGTGGGTTACAAAAACTGGACTGGAATAAAGTTAGATGCTTTTGGTGGATTGGTAGCTTCGATGGAAAATAGAAAGGTGCTTGGAGTGCTTTTTCCCTCGGCAATTTTTGCTAATCGTGCGCCCAAAGGGGGTGCATTGCTGTCGGTTTTTATGGGTGGTATGAAGCGAAAAGAACTGCTCGAATTGACAGATGAAGCTTTAACGAAAGTTATTTTGGAAGAGCTAAAAATTACAATGCAAGTTGATAGTAAACCAGACTTGTTACGAATTAATCGGTATAAACATGCTATTGCTCAGTATGATATAAAATCTGAACAACGATTTGAAGCCATTGCAGAAATTGAGAAAAAATTTAAAGGTTTAATTCTTGCTGGTAGCATTCGCGATGGCATTGGCATGGCCGACAGAGTAAAACAGGCGTTTGGCATAGCGCAAAAATTATAAACAATTAAATTAAACAAACGTTTAATATTAAAATTAAAATTTCAATTAAAATAAATCAATGATAAAAATTATTAATCAAAATGAAAATTAAAATTCTTTTTCTGATTCTAATTATCCCAGTTTTGCTATTTGCAACTTCTCCTTATAAAACCGATGCAGTAACTGGCTCAACAAAATTGCAAAAAATCGATAGTCTCCATAAGTATATCAATATCAATAAAGTACCCAAGCAATACAGTTTGGAATTTGGCTATCGCAATTTATTTTCGGTCATAGACAATTCGCCAGTTTTTCCTTATATTAATTCTGCTTCACAAGGCTATGGTTTTTTGTTCGATTATGCTTGGCAATTAAGCGGATTGAATAAAAAACGACCAGCAGTTTTTATTACAGTACCTATAGGTTATTCGGTGTTGATGCCCGACAACGCTGCTTCGAAACGCATTTCGTTACTAAGTTACGGTTGGACTACACGCCACGAATTTGGTATTGATAAGCCTATTACGCCTTTTGTTGGATATGGTTTGCTACTTAATACGCTCAAAATTGATGGTACACTTGGTGGAGTTATGGGACATCAAACGCAATTTGAAGGTGGTGTGAATTTTAAAACAAAATCGCGACTGAAGTATTTTGCAAAAATTCAATACAGTTACACTTCGTTTCCAAAGTTAGGTGTAAAAGAGCGGATACACTTGCAATTTGCCGATTTAAGAGTAGGAGTGAGGTTTTAAAAAAATACAATTTATTTCTATTAAAAAAGTTAGGTATTGTAAACCTAACTTTTTTAGTTTGTGTGTGTATAATAATGGAACAGTCCCATAATTTCCATCGAAAGAGCTATGCAAATATGTACAATGACGCCACCCCAAATATGACGGGTTTGATAAGCCAGCGCGCCCAGCATATACCCACCAAAAACAGATGAAATAGTTTCGCCAAGCGGCTTCCCAAAATGGATGGCGCAATACATGGCTACCATGGGCAAAATGGCATTACGACCCAAAATTGCTGCCATGCCAACAACCAGGGCTCCACGAAACAATAATTCAGTCATTATGAAATCGAGCCCATAACTAATTTCGAAGAATAGCGTGTAAGCTGCTGTGGGTAAGTTAAATATACCTTCGTAGTACCAAGGTTTAAATTGTGGATAAGCAGTTTGAAAATCGGTACTGAACGAAATGAGAATTATAAAAGGCAGCAGCATTAAATAGAGCGAAAAATAACCACGCAAATGACTTGTTTTGCTTGTTAAACCATAAATACCTTCAATTTTTTTGTCGTAAAAATACTTGAAAATAAAAAGAGGTACAAAATAAAATAGAATACTTTTTAGCTGCGAGAGTATACGAATAATATAAGCATTTTCTTCGTTAAAAAAGCTACTAATTTGAAGGTTTTTGTGAGCATAAAATCCGATTGAAAAGCCGTATATCATGATTATAAATATCGATTTAAAGTAAAATTTACTATCGTTTAAAACCTTGTAGTTTTTGCGAAAAATAAGTGTGGGAATGGCTACGGCAAAATAAAAAAACAGGTAAAAAAGTGGAAAATAAAGCATCGAATTACCCTCGAAATAGCTGTTTCGCATCACGTTTCGGTAAAAGCCATATTCGTAGTTCAAAAAAATGAACACACCTATAAATATTAATGTATAGAGATACGAAATGAGATGAAAATCAGCTTTTATAAATTTCCAAATTTCGCCAAATAACGCAATTACAGACTTTCTCATTTACAATTTTTTCAGTTACAATTTACTATTTGTAAAAAAACTTTCAAGAGTTATTTTACGATATTCATTTTCGAAATTGGGTGTAAAAATATTTTTGCCCAAACTTTGCTCAATTTCCTCCCTTGTCCAAAACCGACCTTCCGAAATTTCTACTGGGTCTGGTGTTATTTTTCCATCGTAAACGGTATAATAACTATGTACCAATTCTGCCTCCTGATTGGATAAAAATTTGTAGCGAAAAATAAATTTTGGTTCAAAATTTTCGATACCTAATTCTTCTCTAACTTCACGTCGAAGCGCTTGTTCAATCTCTTCACCATAATCAACATGTCCACCTACCGAAGTATCCCATTTTCCAGGTTGAATATCTTTATCATCGGCTCTTTTTTGTAGGTAAAGTGCTCCTTTTGAGTTAAATACATGGAGGTGAACCACAGGGTGAAGCAGAAAACTGCCCGAATGACATTCCGTTCGTGTAGCTTTACCTATAACCTTGCCATCTTCGGTTACTAAAGGAAAAAATTCAATTTTTGGCATGTTTTGTCGTATTTTTGGCAAAGTTACAAATATTTTTTTCTTTTTCTAATAGCCTACTACCTACATTTTTGTCATTTTTTTAAAAGCTTTTTTGTATCTTTGCACGGTTTAAAGTAAAAAATGTGATAAAATCTGCTATATGCAAAATTTCAGAATTGCTATTATTGGTTTAGGATATGTGGGATTGCCACTTGCCATTGAGTTTGGAAAAAAATACAAAGTGTTAGGTTTCGATATTAATCGTAAACGAGTAGAAGAACTTCAAGATGGTGTGGATCACACACTTGAAGCTGATTTGGACGGTTTGTTGGAAGCTACTTCTTTGCGAAATTTGAATCCTGAATCAGGACTTTCCTTTTCGTTCAACGAAGCTGATTTGAAAAACTACGACGTTTTTATTATTACCGTTCCCACACCTATCAATAACTTTAATATGCCCGATTTAACGCCGCTCATAAAAGCCTCCGAAATGCTTGGCCGAGTTGTTAAAAAAGGCGATATAGTTATTTATGAATCAACAACTTACCCTGGATGTACCGAAGAAGATTGCGTTCCTGTAATCGAAATGCATTCGGGTCTTGTTTTCAATACCGATTTTTTTGCTGGTTACAGTCCCGAACGTATCAATCCCGGCGATAAAGTAAATACACTGACCAAAATTAAAAAAGTAACTTCAGGTTCTACACCCGAAATTGCTGAAATTGTAGATGCATTATATGCGTCAATTATCACTGTTGGTACGCACAAAGCCCCAAGTATAAAAGTAGCCGAAGCTTCAAAAATTATCGAAAATGCACAACGTGATGTCAATATTTCGTTTGTAAATGAGTTGGCCCTTATTTTCGATAAAGTGGGCATTGATACGAATGATGTGCTCGAAGCAGCTGGAACTAAATGGAATTTTCTCAAATACCGTCCTGGATTAGTTGGAGGCCATTGTATCAGTGTAGATCCGTATTATTTGGCAAGTAAAGCCGAGTCGTTGGGCTATGTGCCGCAGGTTATTTTGTCCGGTCGACATGTAAATAATAGCATTGCACCATTTATTGCCAATAAACTTTTGAAGTTAATGATTCAAAAAGGACAAACCATTAAAGGTGCAAACGTACTAATTCTTGGTGTTACTTTTAAGGAAAATTGTCCTGACATTCGAAACACTAAAGTGGTTGATATTCACAAAGAATTGTGTGAATTTGGTACCAATGTGGATATTTATGACCCTTGGGCTATTGCAAGCGAAGTGGAACACGAATATGGGGTAGCAATTCTTACTAGCTTAGATACTGCTAAAAAATACGAAGCGATATTGTTGGCTGTGGCGCACGAAGAATTTAAAACCTTTGATTTTGAAGGTCAACATAATAATGGAGCTGTCATTTTTGACGCAAAAGCAGTGGTTGACCGTCGCTGGGTGGATGGAAGACTGTAAATAGTTTACAGTTTACAGTTAATAGTTTATAGTTTACAGTCAATGGTTTATAGTTTGTTTTTATGCGGATAAGCAATGAAATAAAGATTTTTTTGAAAGATAACTTTGGTAAATTAATTCCCGAAGCGAAGCTTTATTTATTTGGTTCGCGCGTTGACGATAGTTTAAAAGGTGGAGATATTGATATTCTGGTTTTATCCAATGAATATATTGATAAAAATAAAATTAGAAAAATCAGAATTGATTTTTTCAGAAAATTTGGCTGGCAAAAGATAGATATAGTGAATTTTAAATTTAATGACGATACTGTTTTTAAAAGACTTGTTGAAAATACAGCCATTGAATTATAATGCAAGAGAAAGATTTACAATATATTGAATTGCTGAAGCAAGAATTAATGCAATTGTCAGCTTCATTCGAAACTCTGAAGCTGTCGGTATCTAAATGCCAGCAAATAGGAATAAAAGATTTTTACACTTTTGAGGAGCAAGAGTCATTCGATTCTTTAACATCAAAATTCAGTAGAACATCTGATCTTTTTACTCAAAAAGTACTTCGTACAAGTTGGATGTTGCTTCACGAAGCATTTTTGCCATTTATTGATTTTGTAAATGTGGCTGAAAAAATTGGTCTTATTGCTGATGCTGATAGTTTGTTAATAATTAGAGATATTCGTAATCAAATATCGCATGAATATATTCCAGAAATTATTTTTGATATGATACCTGAAATTATTGAAATGACATATAAATTAGAAATAAATATTGAAATTTGTAGACTTTTTCTTGAAACCAGAAAGTGGATTTGATTTATAAAAAACAATAACTAATTTCTTAATAATAACATTAGAAACACACTTTAATATTAAATATGACAAGATTTAAATTCGTATTTGCCTTGCTTTTTGTGGTTTTTATCATGCAGGCACAAGATTTGAGTAAAATTGATTTGAGCAAACTTACGCCCGAGCAAATTGAAATGTATAAAAAATACATGGCTTCCAAAGGAAATGCAAGTCCGCTTGCTGCTGCAAATGCTGATTCCAAAACGCCCGACGACCGTAAAATTGTTGTAGATGAAGCTTCGGCTGGAATACCTATAACTTCTTCGTTAGGCTATTTTGGAGCCTATCTTTTTTCAAATCAGCAACTTACGTTCGAGCCAAAGTTAAATATCCCCACACCTTCCAATTATGTATTAGGCGCTTACGATGAACTTGTTGTAGATGTATCGGGTTTGTATGAGGCGTATTACAAGCTAAAAGTATCCCCCGAAGGCGCCATTCGTATTCCAAATGTGGGTCCTGTAAAAGTTTCTGGTCGTACGGTCGAAGAAGCTGCTCGTAGTATTAAAAGTGCTGTTTCACAAGTCTATCAAGGTGTATCTTCGGGCGAAACAAAAATTAATGTGAGCTTAGGAAATATAAGGAGTATTCGCGTTACTGTTATTGGAGATGCTGTTCGTCCGGGAACCTATACTTTACCTTCGCTGGCAACTGCTTTTAATGTTTTATATGCTTGTGGCGGCCCTTCTGAGTCTGGAAGTATGCGTAATGTGAAAGTAATTCGGAGTGGAAAACAAATTGCAACCTTAGATGTGTACAAGTTTTTGACTGATGGTGTTATTCCTAATAATGTGTTGCTTCACGACGAAGATGTGATTCGAATTGAACCTTACAAAATTCGTGTAACTATAAAAGGCTCCACTAAGATTCAAGGTATTTTTGAAGGTGTTGAAAGTGAAACTCTTAGCGATATTTTACGTTACGCGGGTGGCTTTAAAGATGATGCTTTTTCCAAAATTGCTACATTGATACGTATTGCCGACAATCAGAAAAAAGTAATGGATATAGCTGATGTTGAATATAAAAAATTTAAAATTAAATCGGGCGACGAATATACTTTTTCGGCCAATCCTGATAAATTTAAAAACCTTATTGAAATTGTAGGTAGTGTAAATAGGGCTGGTGTATACGCACTCGAATCGGGTATGACAGTTGCTCAGTTAATTAAAAAAGCAGAAGGATTAAAAGAGGATGCTTTTTTGAATATAGCTGTCGTTACTCGTAAACGCGAAAACTTAGTGCCCGAAATGATAAACTTTAATCTACGCGATTTGGTTGCTGGGAAAATTCCTGATATAAAATTAAAAAAAGATGATAAGGTCGAAATTTATAGCTTGTTCGATTACCGTCAAGGTTATAACGTTTCTATTTCAGGCGAAGTCAAAACACCAGGCGTTTATCCATTGGTCGAAAATCTGACTTTAATGGATCTTATACTCAAAGCACGTGGTTTTACCGAAGCGGCTTCAACCGACTCTATTGAAGTAATTCGTATTATTAAAGATAAAAACCAGTTGATAAATTCGAATGTTAAATCTATTGTTCGAAAATTTAAAATCGACAAAGAGTTAAACATGAGTGGGTCAGACGGTACATTTATTTTGGAAAACGGCGACCAAATAATTGTTCGTTCAATTTCTGGGTATGAAGGTATCCGTTTAGTTCAAATTGATGGAGAAGTGCTTCGCCCAGGCGCATACAATATAACTACAAAGGGTGAATATATTTCGGATGTCATAAAACGTTCTGGTGGTTTTACAAAATATGCTTATCCTGCAGGTGCATTTTTAATTAGAAATCAGAAATTTGACGATGCACAGCTCAAATTGAACGGATTTATGATACGTAATGCCAAAAGCCAATTGGAGAAATCGTCAAGCAATACTATTGATGCTAAATTGCTCGAACAAGCTGGTTTAAAACAAACTGGAGGTGTTGATGCAATAGATTCATTACAACAAAAATTAATGGGCGCAGATGTTATAAATAATATTGAAAATACAGAAGGTTTAGTCGGAATTAATTTAAAAAATATCATGCGCAATCCGCGTGGTAAATTTGATTTAAAATTAGAAGAAGGTGACGTTATTTATGTTCCTCGCGAATTACAAACTGTACGCGTTATGGGTGCTGTTTATTTTCCTACTTATGTTCGATACGATAATGCATATAGTTTAAAAGATTATATAAATAATGCAGGTGGTGCTTCAAAATCTGCACTTCGCAGCAAAATTTTTATTTTATATCCCAATGGTACTTCTAAGAGTACACGTAGTTTTTTAGGACTTCGGTTTTATCCAAAAGTATTAGCCGGTTCTCAAATTTTAGTACCTCAAAAACAAATGGATATCCGACAAAAAATGACAACGGGTGAATCAATCTCTGTAATGACATCGGTAACTTCGATGGCTGCCATTATTTATTCAATTGTTTCGAACGCAATAAATAACAGCAATAACAATTAATTTAATCTGAATGAGCACTTCTCCTATTCAAAAATCAACTCCACAAGCCAACGAGATTTCGTTGGTAGATCTCCTACATACTATAACAAAATACTACCAATACTTACTGAGTAAATGGATAATTATTTGCATAGTTGGGTTTGGTAGTGCAGCTATAGGATTAGCTGCTTCATTTATTGTAAAACCGAAATATACTGCTCATTTATCCTTTGCTTTGGTCGAAAAAGGTTCTGGTGGTGGTTTAGCCGACTTGGCTTCGTCGTTTGGCTTGGCAGGTTTAGTAGGTGCTGGAGGTGGTAATGGCGCTTTTAGTGGCGATAACTTGTTAGAAATCATTAAGTCGCGTCATGCTATCGAACAAACGCTTCTTACACCAGTTGATTACAAAGGCCAGCGCAAAACGCTTATGGAGGCGTATATGGATTTTACCAAAATGCGCAAAGGTTTGAAAAAAGTAAAGAAAAACAAAGATCTTCGCGATTTGGCTTATCCAGTTGGGCAAAGTCGCTCAACTTTTAATCGTACACAGGATAGTGTCTTGTTTGTGGTTTATGATGGTTTTATTAAAAGTCAAAGCCTGAAAATTGTACGTAAAGATAAAAAAGTAAGTATTGTTAATGTTGATTTTACAAGTCTTGATGAACTCTTTTCGAAACTTTTTGTCGAAACACTTATGGATCAAACCTATACTTTTTACCGCCAGACAAAAACTTCGCAAAGTCGCTATAATATTGACATTATGCAACTAAAAGCCGACTCGGTACGATTACTTTATGAGGCTGCTCTGTATAAGGGTGCTGGATACTCACAAGTAAATATCAACCCTGCATTGCAATATGCAGCTGTGCCTCGTATGAAGCAGGAGGGTAATGCGCAACTTTACGGAACTGTATATACCGAAATTCTCAAAAACTTAGAAACGCTTAAATTAGATTTGGCACGCGAAACACCTTTGGTACAGGTAATCGACCAGCCTATTTTCCCACTTAAAAAAGAAAAATTAGGTAAAATTAAAGGAACTTTCTTTGGTGGTGTTATTGGTGGTGTGCTTATAGTAGTGTATTTGTTAGGTATGCTTTACATTAAGGAATTGGATTTAAGCCTTAAATCCAAAGAAGAATAATAATCTTAAACTCTATGTCGTACTCCCTTTTTAGGGTTCAGATATTAGGTTTATAAAAAATAAAAAATAAAAAATTAATAATGAAAGGAATTGTATTAGCCGGAGGTTCCGGTACACGTCTGTTTCCAATTACAAAAGGTATTTCGAAACAATTAATCCCTATTTACGATAAACCAATGGTTTATTATCCAATATCTGTATTGATGCTCGCGGGTATACGTGATATTCTGATTATTTCTACTCCCGACGATTTACCTGGATTCCGACGTTTGTTGGGTTCGGGGGCCGATTTGGGAGTGAATTTTCAATATGCTGAGCAACCAAGCCCCGATGGTTTAGCGCAAGCTTTTATTATTGGTGAACAATTTATTGGTTCCGATTCTGTTTGTTTAGTATTAGGCGATAATATTTTTTACGGTCAAGGCTTGCAAGGTATGTTGCACGATGCTGTTGCTAATGCCGAACATAATGCCAAAGCAACTGTTTTTGGCTATTATGTAAACGATCCCGAACGTTATGGTGTGGCTGAGTTCGATAAAGAAGGAAATGTATTGAGCATTGAAGAGAAACCAACAGAACCAAAATCGAACTATGCGGTGGTTGGACTCTATTTTTATCCGAATAAAGTGATTGAGGTTGCCAAAACTATTAAACCTTCGCACCGTGGCGAACTCGAAATAACTACTGTAAATCAAGTGTTTTTACAAGATGAAGAATTAAAAGTGCAAATCTTCGGACGTGGATTTGCTTGGCTCGATACAGGTACGCATGATTCGCTTTCTGAAGCTTCCACCTTTATCGAAGTGCTCGAAAAGCGTCAGGGATTAAAAATATCCTGTCTCGAAGAAATTGCTTACCACAATGGATGGATTACGGCCGAAGATGTATTGCGCATTGCTGAACCCATGAAGAAAAATCAATACGGACAATACCTTCAACAGCTAGTAACTCGCAAATAAAGAATATAATAGCGGTTTGGATTTTTATATAATCTATCTTCGAACAACACTGCTCGAAGATAGATTATTTTTTTTATACATTCTCACTCACCCACTTTCTCTTTTAGCAAGGCAAATTCTATCACTTGCAAAATATCACTTACGAATTCAAATTTTAACCCTTTTAAGTAAATAGGTTTAATTTCGTCGATATCTTTTCGGTTTTCTTCGCAAAGAATAATATCGGTAATTCCAGCCCTTTTTGCAGCTAATATTTTTTCTTTAATTCCACCTACTGGTAATACTTTTCCGCGCAAAGTAATTTCGCCTGTCATAGCTAAGCTTTTTCGCACTTTCCGTTTGGTAAAAGCTGATACAAGCGCTGTTACCATGGTTATTCCTGCCGAAGGTCCATCTTTCGGAATAGCGCCTTCTGGCACATGCACGTGCACATTCCATTCGTCGAAAAGCAGGGGGGCGATGCCTAATTTATCGGCATGCGATTTTATATATTCAAGCGCCAATACAGCCGATTCTTTCATCACATCTCCTAAATTACCTGTAAGTGTGAGTTTTGGTGCTTTGCTTTTGCTTAGGCTCGATTCCACAAATAATATTTCGCCACCAACCTGTGTCCAAGCTAATCCAGTAACTACTCCTGCATATTCATTGCCTTGATATTTATCTCGGCTAAAACGAGGTGTTCCTAAATATTTTTTCAGGTCTTCGATGCTGATTTCTGAATTGTAGGCTTCATCGGTAGCTACCATTTTGGCTATTTTGCGCATCAATGAGGCTATTTGACGATTCAGTGAGCGCACGCCAGATTCGCGGGTATATAAATCGATTATTTGTGCCAAAACTGGTTTCGAAAGTTGAATATGTTCTGGCTTTAAACCATGGTTTTCTAATTCTTTATTTATAAGATGTTTTCGAGCAATTTCAATTTTTTCTTCCTGCGTATATCCACTTACTTCGATTAATTCCATGCGGTCGAGTAGGGGGCGCGGAATGGTATTCAGGTTATTCGCTGTGGCAACAAACAACACTTTCGACAAGTCAAAATCAATATCTAAATAATTGTCGTGAAAAGTAGTATTTTGTTCAGGGTCAAGCACTTCGAGTAATGCCGACGAAGGGTCGCCTTTGTAATCGGCATTTACCTTGTCAATTTCGTCGAGCACAAATACTGGATTCGAAGTTTCGACTTTCTGAATATTTTGCATTATTCGTCCTGGCAATGCGCCAATATACGTACGGCGGTGACCTCGAATTTCAGCTTCGTCGTGTAAACCACCCAGCGAAATTCGTGCATATTTTCGATCGAGTGCACGGGCAATTGATTTTCCAAGCGACGTTTTTCCAACTCCTGGAGGGCCATAAAGACACAAAATAGGTGATTTCATATCTCCTTTGAGTTTCAAAACTGCTAAATGTTCTATAATACGGTCTTTTACCGTTTCGAGACCAAAATGATCGGCATCTAATACTTTTTTTGCATTTTTGAGGTTGAAATTATCTTCGCTGTATTCATTCCAAGGCAAATCGAGCATGGTTTCGATATAATTCAATTGTGTTGAATAATCGGGCGAATGTTGGCTTGTTCGTTCTAACTTTTTTAATTCTTTTTCGAAAATTTTAGCAACAGACTCGCCCCATTTTTTTGTGGCTGCCCGCTGTTTAAAGTCCTGCACATCCAATTCGGGTGAACTTCCGCCCAACTCGTTTTGAATAGTTTTCATTTGCTGCTGCAAATAATATTCACGTTGTTGCTGGTCAATTCCTTCTTTTGCTTTATTTTGAATGGACATTTTAAGCTCAAGCAATTGCGATTCCTTGTTGAGCTGCTGCAAAAGCTGATAACCTCGTTCTACGATATCGTCAATTTCGAGCAAACTCATTTTGTCGGTTACGTTTAGTCCAAAATTGGCACAAACATAATTAATCAGAAAAGTAGGATTTTCAATGTTCCGAATGGCAAAAGATGTTTCGGGAGGTAAAAATCCCGAATTATTAATTATGGTGGTGGTAATATCTTTTATTGAAGAGATAAGTGCTTGAAAAACACTGTTTTTCAAATCTTCTGGAGCTATTTCGTCAATTGGATAAACTTTGGCTTTGATATATGGTTTTGCTGCAACTTGTTCGCCAAGATGAAACCGTTTTTTACCTTCAATAATTACAGTTGTCGAATTATCGGGCATTTCGAGAATGCGAACAATTTGTGCAACCGTGCCAGTTTGAAATAACTGATCGATAGTTGGATCTTCTGATTTTCGATCAATTTGCGTACATACGCCAATTAATTTACCATCTTCGTGTGCTTTTCGTATTAATTTCAATGATTTTGAACGGGCTACAGATACCGGAAGTAGCACTCCTGGAAAAATTACCATGTTGCGCATGGGTAAAATAGATAAAACTTCCCCATCGGCAAGTTTTATTTCCGACGAGCGCTCATCGAGCGATATTATTGGAAAAACTTCAGCCGACTCCATCATGTTATCACCAAAAAAATTGTCAAAATGGTTATTCATTTCTTTTTATTATAGATTTCGCTGCCAATATGGCAATATTTATATAGATGATTAAAACCATCTAATTTTAATTGTAAAATTAAATGGTTGTAAACTACTAATTTATGTTTTAATAAATTGTAAGGCGAGATATTATTTCAATCATTATGCCACAAAGCAAACTGTCAAACAATGGTAATAATGTAATAATAAATAAGCATACCAGCAACGACGAGTTTACTTACTGTGCCCACTACAAACCCCAAAAAAGCTCCAAAAGCAGCTTTCAGAGCATCATGAGTTGGTTTTTGGGCAATAAGTTCCCCAATGAGTGCACCGATAAATGGACCAAATATAATGCCGATTGGGCCAAAAAACGTACCTGCCAATAAACCGATAATGCTTCCACGAACACCTGATTTTGAACCACCAAATTTTTTTGTTCCCCAAATTGGAATGTAATAGTCGAGCACTTGAATTAAGATAACAATTAGTGCCCAAATAAGTAAAAAATTTGTTTCAAATTCGTACTTTTCGGTAAAGTGGAGCAGCAAAATACCCCCATAACTAAGTGGAATTCCTGGTAGAATAGGTAACACAGAGCCTAAAAATCCGATTACTAACAATAGTCCTGCTGTAATTATTAAAAATAAATCCATAATAATCAAGTGTATATGATGTTTTTTTTATGCAAATTTACAAAAATCTTTCGAAGTAGAAAAAAGTTGAATTAGTTGGTGAATTGATACGAATACTATACTTTTGTATAAAAAATAAGAGCAATACACATGCATTCGAAAATTCCGCCTTATATTTACCAAAAAAGCAATGTTATTCAATTGATTTTGCTTACGGCTGCTTTTGCATTGCTTTTTATCAATATTTTTCAACCTTTCAATTCCCGCAATTGGTATCCTAATATTTCTGAATTTAAATACTTCTTTTTTTCCAGCTTAATTATTCTCACTGGCATGTTGGTGGTTGTTGTTAGTCGATTGATAATGCTACATTATACCCGCACTCGCGAATTGTATGTATGGCAATTTGCACTGCATGTATTTGCAGAAGTGGTAGCTATGTCTCTTTTTTATACCCTTTTTTCACGCTATTTTCCGCGTATTGGTGCCGAACGGGAGTTGCTCGAAATTTTTGTTCAATCATCCAAAAATACGGCATGGATATTACTTCTGCCTTATTCAATATTATGGTTGTATTTTGCATTGCGTGAAAAAAACCGTTTGCTCGAAAAAATTGCCAAAACAGAATCCGAACCCGTAAGTATTAAGCGTAATTTAATTGCATTCCCCGACGAAAAGGGCGAGTTTAAAATATCTATCGATCAGGAAAATCTACTTTTTTTGGATGCAGCCGATAATTATGTAACAATTCATTACCTCAATAAATCTAAATTATCTCATTATCTTTTACGTAATTCACTGAAATGGGTTGCTGAAAATATGACAAATGAAACACCTTTGGTCCGTTGTCATCGTTCGTTTATTGTTAATTTGGATAAAGTGAAAGTATTGCGTAAAACGAAAGATGGTATTTTCTTAGAAATGGATGCCTTAAATACGCCCGATATTCCTGTTTCGAAAACCTTCTATCCCCATGTGATGGATAAATTCTCTAAATACTCTGTGTGATAAAGTTATAATTTTAAATTAGAAATTTTTTGAACGCTAACGTAATTCAAAATTAGGATTATCTATCGCGCATTGAGATTAGAACTTATATAAATCCATTAAAAAGCAGACTCCTACTATAAACTATAAACTATTTCTTTGGTTTACAGCATACTACCGTGATGTGGAAGCACGATTGTTTTCGTTCGCGTACAGCCAAAAGTTTACATTCTTTACGCATTTCGAGTAATGTTTTGGTGAGTTCTTGAATAATTTCCCATTTTGGAACAATAGAATCGTTATCTAAATTCAAAAAATGCTTGTAAGAAATGTCCACCGTAGTAGCAAAAAAATGTGCTGTTGTATCCGAAGCATTTCCATTGTGCTTGCTCAATTTTTCTTGCGATTCCTCTGTTCGAAGTATCGAAGTCAGGAAAAAGCAATAATTACCCAATTTTTCCTTTTTTAATTTATCCTGAAAGCGAACAGCAATTTCGTCGATCATACTTACAGCTTCTGGAATTAAGTATGGATGCGAATGTTTAAGCGTTTTTAAATGATACAAACGGGAATCTTTTACCTCCACCAATTCGTAATTATCAACCATTTTTTTGTAAGTTGAATCAAATTCAGCATTTGTTTTGAACGGTTTTTTTAAGCCATTTTTGCGAGCATGTACCAATTGAATCGTATTTACATCCTTAATGATTTCAGCAGGTTCAATAGGCGCAGTGGCGTTAATTAATTGATTGCAGCCTATGTAATGGTTTGGTTGGGGTGGAGCTATAATTTCTTTTGGTTTATCGAAGTAAAAATACAAAGAAATGAGTAAAGTGAATAAAATTCCTACAAATAAATAAAGTTTTTTAGTTGGGCGTATTTTTGATATCACAGTGGTATTTTTTGTGTTTGAAATTATGCAAAATTAGCCAATTTTTTAACATTATACAAATTTTAAATACAATAACTTATCAACAATTGCCTTTAAACACTGACTTTCAGTAAATTGTTTGTGTGATTATATTATATAAAAGATGATTTTTTTATTAATCAAAAAAAATCGTTACTTTTGCAACTTAATTAAATAATAAATAATCAGATGAAACCAACATTATTTGTATTAGCAGCAGGAATGGGTAGCCGCTATGGGGGCTTAAAACAATTGGACGGATTAGGTCCTAACGGCGAAACCATTATGGATTATTCCATTTACGATGCCATTAAAGCTGGATTTGGAAAAATTGTTTTTGTAATTCGTAAAAGCTTCGAAGCTGATTTTAAAGAGGTTGTGATAAATAAATTTAGAAACCTTATCGATGTTGAAATCGTTTTTCAGGATATTTCAAATGTACCTGCCGGCTGTACATATATTGCTGAACGCGAAAAACCTTGGGGAACAAATCACGCCGTTTTAATGGGTAAAGATGTTATCAAAGAGCCTTTTGCTGTGATTAATGCCGACGATTTTTACGGTCAGGAATCGTTTGCCGTTTTAGCCGATTTTCTACGTAGCGTTGTTGGTAAACAAAACGAATATTGTATGGTGGGTTATCATGTTGGAAATACGCTTTCAGAAAGTGGCTCGGTAAGTCGTGGTATATGTGAAGTGGATGAAAATGGTAATTTGACAAATGTTGTTGAGCGCACGCACATTGAAGAAAAGGGCGGTGCTATTATTTATATTGATGAAAAAGGAGAAGAAGTAGCAATTGCACCAAATACACCCGTTTCGATGAATATGTGGGGATTTACACCCGATTATTTTGATTATTCCGAACAGTTCTTTATTGAATTTTTGGCCGAAAATGGTCAAAAAATGAAATCAGAATTTTATATTCCGTTAGCAGTAAACAATTTAATTGTGGCTGGTAAAGCAAGTTGTAAAGTCCTTGATAGTTCTGCAAAATGGTTTGGCGTAACCTATGCCGAAGACCGTCCGCAGGTAGTTCTCAAAATTAACGAATTAATACGCAAAGGCGTTTATCCAAAACAACTTTTTAAATAATACTTTATATGGCAAAGATATTAGTAACCGGAGGTACCGGATATATAGGTTCACACACTGTTGTGGCATTACAAGAGGAGGGTTTTGAAGTTGTTATTGTTGATAATTTATCCAATTCGAATATTGAAGTTCTCAATGGAATTGAAAAAATTACAGGTATTCGCCCTGCATTCGAAAATATCGATTGTGTTGATTATGTGAGCATGGATCGCATGTTCGAAAAATACCAAAATATCGACGCAATAATTCATTTTGCAGCTAACAAAGCGGTTGGCGAATCGGTCGAAAAACCATTGATGTACTATCGCAATAACTTAGTTTCGCTCATCAATATTTTGCAATTAATGCCTATTCACAAAGTGCGTAGCATGGTGTTTTCATCTTCGTGTACTGTTTACGGACAGCCAGATGTTTTACCTGTAACCGAACAAGCACCTATCAAATTAGCGCAATCACCTTATGGTAATACAAAGCAAATAGGAGAAGAAATTATTCACGATACTTTGCAAGCAAATGCCGATTTACAAACAATTATACTACGCTATTTTAATCCGATTGGTGCACATGCGTCGGCCGAAATTGGAGAATTGCCTAACGGAGTTCCGAATAATTTGTTGCCGTTTGTAACTCAAACTGCTATTGGACTTCGTAAACAATTATCGGTATTTGGAAACGATTATAATACGCCTGATGGTTCGTGTATTCGCGATTACATACATGTGGTTGATTTAGCTAAAGCTCACGTTATTGCTGTTAAACGCTTGTTGGAGAATGAAACTAAAGCTCAAATAGAAACTTTTAATCTTGGTACAGGACGTGGACTTTCGGTTCTCGAAATTATCGAAACATTTATGAAAGTTACTGGCGTAGATGTGCCCTACAAAATTGTAGGTCGTCGTGGTGGAGATGTTGAAAAAGTGTGGGCAGATCCTTCGTATGCCAATACTGAATTGGGCTGGACTGCAACCGAAACAGTTGAAGAGACTCTCCGCAGTGCGTGGGCTTGGGAACTGAAACTATCTAAAAAGTAATAAACTAAATATTATGCTGTATCCGCTAAAGTTTTCTCCCATCCTGAAAGATAAAATTTGGGGTGGAACAAAACTAAAAAGTATTTTTGGTAAAGAAGCTACCACCGAAAAGCTTGGCGAAAGTTGGGAATTGTCGGGTATCGAAGGCGAAGAATCCGTTGTTTCAAATGGCTTTTTGGAAGGAAATAATCTTACGGAGCTGATTGAAATTTATATGGGCGATTTGGTTGGCGATAAAGTGTATGATTCGTTCGGTTTGTCGTTTCCACTTTTATTCAAATTAATTGATGCCAACGAAAACCTTTCTATACAGGTTCATCCAGGCGATGAAATAGCTGCTGAGCGTCATAATTCTTTTGGTAAAACCGAAATGTGGATTGTGCTTCAAGCCGACAAAAATGCTGAATTAATTATTGGTTTTACCAACGATTGTTCGAAAGACGAATACCTAGAAGCACTCGATACCGACAAAGTGGAAGATTTATTGCAACATGTTCCTGTAAAAACTGGCGATGTGTTCTTTATCCCTGCTGGTTTGGTTCATGCCATTGGTAAAGGCGTAGTAGTTGCCGAAATTCAACAAAGTAGCGATATTACTTACCGAATTTACGACTTTAAACGCGTTGACGATAATGGAAACGAACGTGAATTGCACACAGATCAAGCCTTAGACGTTATTGATTTTACGGCCTCTAAAAATCCAAAAACTGCTTATACGCCTGATTTGAATCATATTACGCCACTTGTAAGTTGCGACTATTTTACCACCAATATGATTCAGTTCGACCAGCCACTTACGCGCAATTATGGAACTATCGATTCGTTTGTGGCTTATATGTGTCTCGAAGGTAGTTTTATAGTTGAAGCCGACGATACTAAAGTGATTGTAAATAAGGGCGATACAATTTTAATTCCTGCTTGTATAAATGAGGTGGGAATAATTCCAGATACTGCTTCGAAATTGCTCGAAGTATATATTGTTTAAGTTTCTTATTATTTCAAAAACATGAAACGAACATGACAAAATTTAATCTATTTTGACCCACAGGGTAATTATTAAATTTTGTTTTGTGAGTTCCATCTGACAACTAAAAAACAATTATAAACAGATGAAACGAGCTATTTTTCCTGGTACATTTGATCCGTTTACAGTAGGGCATTATAGCATCGTGAAGCGCGGTTTACATATTTTCGACGAAATAGTAATTGGTATTGGCCATAATCAGTCAAAAAAAACGCTTTTCACAATCGAAAAGCGAATTGAGATGATTGAGAAAGCCTTTGAAAATGAACCTCGTGTAAAAGTTACTGCCTACTCAACGCTGACAGTTGATTTTGCTACCGAATGGCAAGCCGATTTTATATTAAGAGGTTTGCGCTCGGTGGGTGATTTTGAGTACGAACGAACTATTGGCGATAATAACCGATTGCTTACACGCATCGAAACCGTTATTTTATTTACCGAAGCCGAATATGCGCATATTTCTTCTACCGTAGCCCGCGATTTAATGTCGTACGGAAAAGATATCAGCAACTTTTTACCACCAAATGTAAAAGTGTAAATCACTTCTAATCCTCAATGGGATGAAATAATACTCACATTTTAAATAATTAAATTCTTACTTTTGCAAAATATAAAATGAAGTATTGTGAAAGCAAAAATCCAACAACTCGTTACCAATTATACAGATTATGTAGCGCAATGTTACCGTAGGATTCATGCGAATCCGGAACTTTCGTTCGAAGAGTACCAGACTTCGGCTTTTGTTTGTGCCGAATTGGACAACATGGGAATTGAATATAGAAATGGCATTGCTGGCACAGGGATTTTAGGAATTCTGAAAGGGAAAAACCCAGATAAAAAATGCATAGCATTGCGTGCCGATATGGATGCACTGCCTATTTGCGAAGCGGTAAATGTAGCATGGAAATCGAAAAACGAAAATGTAATGCACGCTTGTGGGCACGATGCACATACGGCTTGTTTGCTTGGTGCTGCTCAAATTCTAAATGCTATTCGCCTTGATTTTGAAGGAACTGTTTTGCTTATTTTTCAGCCTGGCGAAGAGAAAGCACCTGGTGGAGCTCGGTTGATGCTCGAAGCGGGTGTTTTCGACCAATACAAACCAGAATTAATTTTAGCACAACATGTTTCGGTAGATTATCCTACGGGTACTATGGGTTTTTTATCGGGCAAAATAATGGCTTCAGCCGACGAAATTCATATTACAGTGCGCGGAAAAGGTGGTCATGGTGCGCTACCACATTTGGTAAACGATACGGTGCTGGCTACGGCACAAATTTTAGTGTCGTTGCAGCAGGTAAAAAGTAGACTATGTCATCCGCTAACTCCTATGGTGCTCACTTTCGGTAAGTTAATAGCAGCAGGAGCGCAAAATGTTATTCCAAACGAAGTCCATTTGTCGGGCACTTTTCGAACCATGGATGAGGTTTGGCGTCCGAAAGCATTAGCCCACATTTATCGCATAATAAACGAAACCGCTGCCGCTTACGGCTGCACTGCCGAGATTAACATTCCGGATGGCTATCCTTGTGTTATAAATAATGACGAAATAACCAAGCATGCCCAAAAATTTGCCAGAGACTGGGTAGGAGCGGAGCGGGTTGTTGAGTTGGAAAAACGTATGACTTCCGAAGATTTTGCTTTTTTTACTCAAAAATATCCGGCTACTTTTTATCGTTTTGGGGTAAAAGGCGAATCTAATATAACTACTGGCGGACTTCACAGTCCTGAATTTGTAATCGACGAAAAAGCTTTACCCATTGGCTTTGGCGGAATGGCGTGGTTGGCCTATCAGTTTTTAATTTCGTAAAATTTTATTCGAAAATTGTAATTATTATTGTGAACATTTTTCACAACTGATTGTTAATTTGTTAGTTTATATTCATATAACAGCTATAGTAATTGTTTTTTTGCTATATTTGTTGCTGAAATTATTACAAATTGAATAAAATTACAATAAAAGATGGTTTTCGACAAAGAAATGATGGAGCAGCTCTACGCTGCATTGCCAAAAAAAATTGAGCATGTAAAAGATATTTTACAACGTCCACTCACATTAACAGAAAAAATTCTTTATGCCCATTTGGCTAAAGATGAAGTAGTTAAAACTTACGAGCGCGCTGTTGATTATGTCAATTTTGCCCCCGACCGTGTAGCCATGCAGGATGCAACAGCTCAAATGGCTCTTTTACAATTAATGAATTCGGGTCGCCAACAAGTGGCTGTTCCTTCCACTGTTCATTGCGACCATCTTATTCAGGCTCATGTGTCGGCAAATGTTGACCTTGCTACAGCCAATGACAGCAACCGCGAAGTGTATGATTTTTTGAGTGCTGTATCGAATAAATTTGGTATTGGATTTTGGAAGCCAGGTGCTGGTATTATTCATCAAGTAGTATTGGAAAATTATGCTTTCCCCGGTGGAATGATGATTGGTACCGACTCGCACACGGTAAATGCTGGTGGACTTGGAATGATTGCTATTGGGGTTGGTGGTGCCGATGCTGTCGACGTTATGGCTGGCTTGCCTTGGGAACTTAAAATGCCCAAATTAATTGGTGTTAAACTCACAGGAAAAATGTCGGGTTGGACATCTCCCAAAGATGTAATTTTAAAATTAGCAGGAATTTTGACTGTTAAAGGTGGAACGAATGCTATTATAGAATATTTCGGCGAAGGTACTGAAACAATTTCAGCTACCGGAAAAGGAACAATTTGCAATATGGGCGCCGAAGTTGGTGCTACAACTTCTATTTTTCCATT
>JFJP01037623.1_pt1 | contig 25119 bp, 20 predicted proteins | sample 431651 | NCBI WGS metagenome assembly JFJP01 (sample SAMN02602958, study PRJNA72255) | Microbial mat metagenome, whole genome shotgun sequencing project. | biome: fresh water; feature: sink hole; material: water; isolation source: purple microbial (photo- and chemosynthetic) mats found in...
TTCAATTGAGGGAACAGCTAAAACACCTACAGTAAGATTTGACTCAGAGTCAGGGGTTATTGAAATTAAAGGTAGGTCTATACCCGAGAATTCTATCGAATTCTATAAGCCATTGGTAGATTGGCTTGATAAATATAGTAAAGCTGCTAAACCAATTACCAAGGTTAATGTTCAATTAGAGTACTTTAACACTAGTTCATCCAAGTGTATACTCGATGTTTTTAAAAAGCTCGAAAGTATACATAAATCAAATAATGAAGTTACGATTAACTGGTATTATGAAGAAGATGACGAAGATATGTTAGAAGCTGGAGAGGATTATGAATCGATTATTCGGGTTCCCTTTAAAATGATTGAAATTGTTTAGGTTTTTTTCGAATTGATTATTCGTTATTCTTAGAAAATACTTCTGCAAATTGCTCGATTTTATCGAGCAATTTTTTTAGTAACCGATAGTATAAAATCAAATATGTTCCAATTGTCATCATCCAAATAACTAATATGTTTACCCAATACGTGCTGAAATAAAATCCAAATATCATTTTTCGGGGAGCATAGAAATGGGCTTTTATGAAAAGGTATTCCGGATCTAAGTAAATTGGGTCTATTTTCTGAAAAAGCTTTCCTTTATATTCAACAATTCTGTCTAATTCAGTTGAATTAGTTACAAACTCAGCCAGGTTCTCATTATGGTAGTCCATTTTTAATTCATTAAAGGCTGCTTTTTCTACATCGTTCTTTTGTAATTCTCTTATCTTATTGTCTTTTTGTTCATTAAAGAAATTGTAAACCTTTATGTAGTATTTGTTTAATCTTTCAAGGTATGCATCCAGGGATTTTAAAGTTGTAATAGTAAATTTTCCAGGCCATAATTGGTCAATATTCCTAAAATTAACCACATTATTGGTTCTGTTTTCTTTAGCAATTTCATTTCGAAGTAGTTTTAAGCTTTCATGAAATTCAATATCGTTATTTGTAGTAAGATTAATATTATGTAAGTATTCCGCTTTGTTTTTAAGATTCCGGACCCAAAAATTTTTCTTGAATTCAGCTATATTCATTATCTTTTCATCCGGATAAAAGATTTTTTCGTATTTGTTTTCTGTAAACTGATATACTGCTAATGCTTCATATGCCCACCGTGCAACTATAACTTCCCCGTAAAAGGGAATTCTGCTGGGGGTGGATAATGTTGGGTTAATTTTATCGTATTTTACGATTACTCCGCTTAAAATGATCTGAGGAATTACCAGGAATGGAATTAGGATATAGATAGTTACTACAGTATTAAAGCTGTCGGATATTACAAGTCCCATCATATTAGACGCCGCTAATGCGCTAAAAAGCACCAGCCAATATTGCAGGTACATTCCTTTCACTTCAATAACACTGTTCCCAATTAATACAAAACTTAGGGCCTGTATGGCTGAAATTGCTAATAATACTCCAATTTTTGAAAGCAAATAGCTCGACCAGCTCAGGTTTAAGAAAGCCTCCCGCTTTAGTATCTTTCTATCTTTAATAATTTCTTCAGCACTGACAGATAGGCCAATAAAAAGGGCAACAATTACCGACATAAAAATATAAACCGTAAAATTGCTGTTCCCATTAAAAGTGTATCCTTTATTGCCAGTTATGTTGTAGTATTTTATGATATAGGAGAGGAGCAGAGCTAATACCGGAGCTTCCAGGAAATTAATAACAAGGTATTGGGCATTAGCTAGTTTAGCAATAATGTCACGTTTTGAAAAAACGATAAATTGTTTAAACCGGTTTGGTATTTTAAGGGAAACTTCAGGAATATCCTCTACACTTTTTATTTCTTTGTTTTTTTTCTCATTAAAAAGCCGGTAATTATCATTCCATTCTTTTGGTGACACTTTTCGGGTTAATGTTACTTTGCCATATTCGTCTAAAACCCTGGTTTCGACAATATTAAATATTTGCTCCGGATTTACATTTCCACAGGTGTGGCATTCACTTTCGTTCCAATTTGCATGATGCATATGCGATTTAAAATATATAATGGATTCAATTGGATCGCCATTATATATTAGATATCCACCAGAATCTAAAATTAGAAGTTTATCGAACATTTTAAATATATCCGACGAGGGTTGGTGGATGACAACAAAAACCAACTTTCCTTTAAACGAAAGTTCTTTGAGAAGATCCATGATGTTTTCGGAATCCCGGGACGATAAACCCGATGTAGGTTCGTCTAAAAATAGAATGCTGGGTTCCCGAATTAATTCTAATGCAATATTTAACCTCTTTCTTTGTCCTCCACTAATTTTTTTATTAAGAGGAGAGCCAACCTTCATATTTTTATTATCGTGTAGCCCAAGGTTCACCAAAAGGTCTTCTACCATTTGGTGAACCTTCTCATCTGAGAGGTTTCCAAAACATAATTTTGCATTATAATACAGGTTCTGAAATACGGTTAATTCTTCAATTAACAAGTCGTCTTGAGATACATACCCAATATAACCTTCGGTTTTAGTTTTATCGTTATGGATATTAATTCCATTAATTAAAACTTCTCCTGCCGAAGGTTCGATTGAACCGTTAAGTACATTTAGCAAAGTAGATTTTCCAGCTCCGCTTGCACCCATAATACCTACAAGTCGCCCTGATTCTTCCGTAAAACTCATAGGGTGAAGGCCTGTTTTACCTTCCTTAAATTGATATTCAATATCTTTTACATCGAAAATGATTTTAGAACGAAATATCCCTTCATGAAAATAATTTACTACATCGCTATAATAAAGCGGCTTAATTTGCAAATTTCGGAGACTTGAGCCGGAATTAAATACATAAACCCTGTCTTGGTGAAGTAATTGTCCGTTCAGGTACATCTCACTTTTCCCAATATATCGGATTAAATAAATGTTGGTAGATGCGATATGAAGGACCCGTAATTGTCCTTCTAATGATTCATAAAAAATATGGCGGGTAAATTCTGAATTTCCATTCTTTTGGCAGTCTATTATCGCAATCTGGTCCGATAAGGGAGTGTGTTCGAACGATGAAAGTACGAATGACCGAATGTTATCAAATTCGAAACGAGGGATATTAAAAGTATCGGATACAGTAGAAACAAATTGCAGCTCCTGTTCGGAGATTTCATTCACATTTAGACTATCGGATTTGATAAACTCCAGTAACTGAAATAAAAGGATTATTTTCTGTTTTTGGGTAAGTTCTTCATTTATTTCTGTGCAAATAAGTAAAACCCGAACTGAAGAGGAAGCAGTTCGTTTATTTGATTTTGATTGTTCGGAAGATTTTTGTTGGTTAACAGCATAATATTCGTCGAATAAAAGCAAATATTCGTTCACCAACTCAGAATTGAGTTGCCTTCTCAGAAAATTGTCAACCACAATTTTACGATCGTACCGATTGCTTTGCGGGCGGGCAATAATCGCAAATAGCTGCATGAGCGCTTTTAATATCTGTTCACTCATAATTTTTGGGCAAGCGTTATTATATTAGCAATTTAAAAAACCTTATTCAATCTTTTTGTAACCAATGAGTATTTTTGCAGATATTTTTTTTTCAGTAATTTGTTTTACAACAATTTGTCCGTGAAAAAGTGATTCAAACCTAAAATCTCTAATTATTCCGTTAACTATTTTTGAATTCGTGTACTGAATATTTCCTTTTTCGTCAATAAGGCTAATTTCAAAATTATTGTCTTTTTCCTCAGTACATAAAACAATTCGATACGAAAATCCCGGATAGAATATTATATCGAACTGAGTAGAATGGTTTGAAGAAGGAATTATTAAATACTCCTGACTGTCACTGATAAATCCATCTAACAGATTAGAGCAACTCTTTGCCGAGTTTAACTGGCCTGACATGGGAAGCGTAATTATTAAAAGGATAACAATTATTACTAGTCTCATTATTACTATATGTTTAGTTCTTTTCTGATAAGGATTTGAGAATACATTCTAATACAACAAATTTTCTCTTAGCGATTTAGAAAGCTCAAATATTTTATCTAAATGCGATCCAGTCAAAACTGGCGTAAATGTACACTTTATAATAGTTACATTTTTTTTATCCTGGTTTTCCGGGGGCGAATTTTTATACAAAATATCTATAGTATCGTATTCGTATGCAATTGCTACAAGATTATCAATGAGATCGGTATATTCCGTGCTTTTTTTATAATAGGGCTGAAGAAGTTGAATTAAGTTGTCAATTACAAATTGTTGCTGTAGGATAATTCCAAACAGATTACTGTTTTTAGAGATTTCGTATAAATGATTTAGTAAGTAGAAACTTTCGATCCATCCTCCTGCAATTACAAGGCTGCTCAGGTATGGCCTGTCTCCATTTTTCAGGTATTCGTTTCCTTTAAGATATAATTCGGAAATTATAATAAGCATTGAATCACTATTACCAAGACTCGATTCAATGCGCTCGAATATTGAAGTTTGGTCTTCGGGGCCTAATTTAGTCTCTTTAATAAGAAATCGAAGACTCTCAAGATATTTTAGGGCAATCTCTTTTTGATCATAAAGTCCTAAATATCCCAAATCGGCGCCCAATGCTCCCAACGCCAAAGCTTGTTTCTCAGATGTAAGAAGAAGTTCCACATTTAGAGGCTTTGCGAATAATCTTTCGTCAAAGTATGGGCAATCTTCTTTTACCAAAAGAGAAATCTGGTGAGGAGATGGTACTGAGTAGGAGATGTTATTTAAGGTAGATTCAATTACACCACTGTCGGCGCTAAAGTCGAGGTTGTTAATTGCAGAAGGTTCCTGATTTCTATTGCAGGAAAGGAACATTAGAAGCAATACAGATAGAAAAGTGCAAAGTATACTATAACGCATCCGATAATACTTTTGGGTTAAATGTTAGTTTCGGCAAAGCATTACTTGATACGATCGGATTGGGGAGAGGTTCTGTTTTTTTCGAACAATTTTTAGATTATACGATTTTTTACTGCTTTTAATAGAAGTAAGCCCGGAATTGATATATACCTGATTTTTTAAATACAATCCTTAAAAAGTAAGGTTGTCGATTGTAATTTACCTTCTCGTCTATATTGAACCAGCATTTTCCGATAAGGTTTTTTTAGCAGGAGTCCATGTATTTCAGAAAGTGATAGCTCGGATACTTGCTGGTAATTTATATTTTCGATTAAATCACCAACTTTTAATCCTGCATTTTCGGCAGGAGATTTCGCAGTAATACTTGCAATTGTATAGGCATTTTTTCCGGGGGTAGGACAGCAAACTTCCATACCACTTAAATTGACATGGAAAGGTTCTTTCCATTTAGAATTGGGCCGGAATGTAATTTTATTATTGCGATAATCAAAAATAACATGGAACCGGCTTAGTAGATCGGCACCAATACTGCCATTCCGTTCAATATTTGTGTTCTTTTCAACTACCCGGTTAGTATCAGAATAAGATGCGATCAGGTTATTGAGTTTCATAAATCCAGTTCCAAATTGTTTTATTCTTCCAGCCCGGCCAAACACTTCACCTCCTAATCCAACCCCCATGTATATTGGTTCAGTCTTAGATGGAATTTTGTACTTTGGGTTGGATTCCAAATCAATCCATAGAGCAAAACTTGCACCTGAGTCAATAAGGAAACGCCCCTCAACAACCGTACTGTCTTCCTGCATAATTGGCGCAGTAACAAATGGTTTAGAGTCAACAATTGTAATTGGGATTGTTGTACTTTTTTTCTTCAACTTATAAACATAGGTTTTAGGGGTATGAAAGCTAATCTGTTTATTTTCGTAATTAATCTCGATAATTAAATCCCGGAATAGATTATAACCTAATAATCCATGGATTTTAACTCCTAGATGTCGCGAAAAATCGAATTCTGGATTTGATATTACTAAAATATCCTGATGTAGGCCAACAATCCCCTGAATCCTAATTTCGTTTTCAATCGAGTGGGTAGCGGTAAGGGCATCTCCATTCCCAAAGCCAAAAAGTTTAATGTCTTTAGCGAGTTTTAAGTTTAATTTAGCAGCAATCTCTGGATCGGTCAATAACGTATTGCTGATTCCTGAATCCAGAATAAAGTTTAATGTATCGCTATTATTTAATTTGACAGTTAAAACCACTAAATTATTTATTAATTTAAATGGCACAGTAATACTCTTTTTACTTAAATTCTCTATATAAAACCTTTTTGGGTTCTTTTGAGCCTGGGCAATTATATCTAACTGAAATCCTAAAATGACAAATATTGTGAAAAAATATAACCGTTTCATGGCATTAATGAATTAAGGTTAACAATATTTGAAGCGCTTCGAATATTATGATTCATAAACAACCTAAGACCCTAAAGACATTTTGGCGCTGAAGGCCTGGAATTGAAAGCCAAACTGTCAGGAATTCGTCGGCTTTATTAAATGGCAAGACATTTGAAAACACTTATAAAATTACAAAATAATACATGAATTATGAACTTAAATAATTTTACTATAAAATCGCAAGAAGCTATACAACAAGCTTTTTTGCTGGCCGAGAAAAATAAAAACCAAGCTGTTGAAACAGCTCATATATTTAAAGCACTGTTGGAAGATGGGGATAGTGTTGGTGCCTATTTATTAAAGAAAGTGAATGCGAATGTAGTTGCTATTGAGATGGTTGTAAATAAGGTTATTGAATCGTTACCTAAAGTTACTGGAGGAGAAAAATATTTATCACCTTCCTCTAATTCCTCTTTACAGAGGGCAATTGCTTATGCAAGTGAATTTGGAGATCAATTCGTTTCCCTCGAACATATTTTACTCGGGTTATTTTCGGTTGGCGATACAATTTCGCAGTTGATGAAAGATAATGGTGTTGCTGAATCGGATTTGAAAAAAGCTATTATTGATTTGCGGAAAGGGTCGAAGGTTAACAGCCAATCAGCCGAAGAAACCTATAATTCGCTTAACAGATATGCCATATACCTCAATGAGCAAGCCAGGAACGGCAAGCTGGATCCGGTAATTGGCCGGGACGACGAAATTCGCAGGGTTTTACAAATACTTTCGCGGAGAACAAAAAACAATCCTATTCTGATTGGATCTCCCGGTGTTGGTAAAACTGCTATTGCCGAAGGCCTTGCCTACAGGATTATTAAAGGAGATGTACCCGAGAATCTGAAATCCAAGCAAATATATTCACTTGATATGGGAGCTTTGATAGCAGGGGCTAAATACAAAGGGGAATTTGAAGAGAGGCTGAAAGCCGTTATACGGGAGGTAGTGGAGTCGAATGGTGAAATAATTTTGTTTATCGATGAGATTCATACGCTGGTGGGGGCGGGGAAAAGCGAAGGAGCTATGGATGCAGCCAATATTTTAAAACCAGCACTTGCTAGAGGCGAACTCAGAGCCATTGGGGCAACTACCCTCGATGAATATCAGAAATTTTTTGAAAAAGATAAAGCCTTGGAGCGCAGATTCCAGCCAATAATGGTAAATGAGCCCGACACTCTGGATGCGATATCAATTTTAAGAGGACTAAAGGAAAGGTACGAAAATCATCATCAGGTGCGAATCAGGGACGAGGCAATAATTGCTGCGGTAGAATTGTCGCAACGGTATATAAGCGACCGTTTTTTACCCGATAAGGCAATTGATTTAATTGATGAAGCGGCTTCAAAACTGAGATTGGAAATGAATTCAGTGCCAGAGGAGATTGATGAAATTGATCGCCGTATAAAGCAACTTGAAATTGAGCGTGAGGCAATAAAACGAGAAGGCGATGAGCTGAAAATGGTTGAATTAAGCAAAGAAATTGCCAATTTATCGGAAACGCGAAATAAGCTTCGTGCAAAATGGAATAGTGAGAGGGAGATAATTAACGAAATTCAAAAGCAAAAAACAGCTATTGAGCACTTTAAATTTGAAGCAGAACAGGCTGAAAGAGATGGGGATTATGGGAAAGTAGCTGAGCTGCGATACGGTAAAATAAAAGAAGCGGAAGCGCAGATTAAGGAATCCAAGGATCAGTTAAGTGTTATGCAAACTGATTCGGCATTAATAAAAGAAGAAGTTTCGAGCGAAGATATAGCCGAAGTTGTTTCCCGCTGGACAGGGATTCCTGTTTCAAGAATGCTCCAAAGTGAGCGCGAAAAATTGTTATTGCTGGAGCAAGAGTTGCATAAACGGGTTGTTGGGCAGGATGAAGCAATTTCTGTAGTGGCCGATGCTGTGAGAAGAAACAGGGCAGGACTTTCAGACTCCAAGCGTCCCATTGGCTCCTTTATTTTCCTTGGAACAACCGGCGTTGGGAAAACCGAACTTGCAAGGGCATTAGCTGAATTATTATTTAACGATGAGAATTTAATTACCCGAATTGATATGTCGGAATATCAGGAACGACATTCTGTTTCGAGGTTAATAGGGGCTCCTCCCGGCTATGTTGGTTACGAAGAAGGTGGTCAGTTAACCGAATCGGTTCGAAGAAAACCATATTCAGTTATACTCTTAGATGAAATTGAAAAGGCTCATCCCGATGTTTTTAATACCCTGTTACAGGTGCTCGATGATGGAAGACTAACAGACAATAAAGGGCGTACAGTGAATTTTAAAAACACAATTATTATTATGACCTCCAATTTGGGCTCTCATATTATTCAGGAGAATATGGATAAGGCAAATGAGAAGAATTGGGAAAGTTTATTTAATAAAACGAAGGAAGAGGTTTTAGCGCTGATGCGTCAAACGATACGCCCTGAATTTTTAAACAGGGTTGATGAGATTATCATGTTCAGTCCTTTAAGCTTTTTACAGATAAAGGAAGTGATTAAATTACAGTTAAATATGGTAATAAAACAGCTGGAGAGTAATGAAATTAAACTAGAGTTAACAGATTATGCTTTGGAGTGGATTGCAAAGAAAGGCTACGATCCTCAATATGGAGCCCGACCGGTGAAAAGAGTAATACAAAAATATATTTTGAATGAACTTTCGAAAAGAATTCTTGCAGGAACTGTTAAAAAGAATGAGTCTATTAAAGTAGACGCATTTGATGAAGATTTAATTTTTTCGAATTAATAAAAAAACTCCCGGGGAACCGGGAGTTTTTCATTATGAAGAAAAACTTTTAATACAATCGTCCAGGTTGGTGTAGATTTCAAATACATTATGCAATTGAAGGAGCTTAAATAATTCCATTACCTCCCTTTCGACATTGCATATTTTGAAATGACCATAATTTATACTTGCTGTTTTAAATACCGATAAAAATACTCCAAAACCAGAGCTGTCAATAAAATTTATTCCGGAAAGGTTTAAAATTAGTTTAGTATTGGGTTTATTAAAAAGGTTGTTAAGCTGTTCTTTAACTGGTTCAGTAACTAAGGCATTAAAACGGTTTACGTTTTCAAAAGAGGCCACATAAATGTTATTAATCAATTCAACTTTAAGCATGTTGATAGGTATTAAAGTTATAGTTTTGATGCAATTTCTTCTAATTCTCCAATGGCTTGTTTTGTAAGCCGGATAAATTTTTCTACAAATAATGGATACGAATCTACATCCTTTTCCTCTTTAGTATTTAACTCAAGTATTTTTAAATCGGCAGCCAATTCAGTCATTCCCATAATTGCAACCGACGATTTTGCTTTATGCGCTAATTTGCCCAAAAGCAAATAGTTTTTCTCATCCAGATAGGCTTGCATGTCGCGAATATATTCAAGAGATTGTTCATTAAAGATTTGGATCATTTCTTTAATAATCTCTTTATTCCCCCCCGACATGTTATTTAAATATGATAAATCTGTTATCATGATTATTTGGATAATATCTGTTTAAACCATTTATTAGAAACTTACAACATTTTTTTTAGTATATTTCCAAACCAAACGAGTATTAATATTTTGAAAAAAAAATGTGGTTTCTGTAAATCAAAATTAATCATATTTCGTAAATAACAACATTCATCTAACGGAATTTCAATTATGAGGAAAAGCTTTATTGCCATATTAATATCTTTCGTCATTTTATCTACCGGTTGGGGACAAACTACAAACAGCGGTAGCCAGTCACCTGTTGATCTTGAGGCTAAAAAGGCATTTAACCAAGCGGTAGCTGCTATTGGAGCAAAGCAATATAGTCAGGCGATAGTTTCGCTTAATAAAGTGTTGGAATTAAATCCCGATTTTATTTCGGCCTACAACGAACGTGGGAAGGTATTTTTACAATCGGGCAAACTGAAAGAAGCTAACCTCGATTTTGAACAGGTGATTAAACTAGACAAAGAGCTTGGCGAAGCCTATTTTGGCAGAGGCTACATTACTTTCCTTTCAAAAAACTACGAACTGGCTTTTAAGGATTTTTCCACGGCGATTTCCAATGGTTACAACGAATATCCTGTTTATTATTACAGAGGAATGATAAATCTGATTCGAAACGATGCAAATGCCGCAATTCTTGATTTTACATTTAGTGTCGATAAAAATCCAAATTTTGCTGAAGCATATCATGACAGAGGAAGTGCAAAATTTAAGCTTAAAGATTATCCAGGGGCATTAGCCGATTATGAAAGGGCTATTCAAAATAAGCCAAACTTTGCATTGGCCTATTCGAATTCGGGAAGCGTTAAAAAGGAATTGGGAGATTTCCAGGGAGCCATTCAGGCATTTACAAAATCGTTAGAATTAGATTCAAATCTTTTAGTTTCGTGGAATAACCGCGGAGTGGTTCGGTTTTTTTCCGGAGATATTGTTGGGGCCAAAGCTGATTTCGATAAAGCTTTATTATTAAATAATAACTATTTGTTGGCAGTAAATAATCTTGCCATTGTTGAAGCAAAAATGGAGAAGTATACCAGCGCTGCTGAAAATTTGAATAAAGCAGTAAAAATGGATAACACCAGGGGAGAGTTGTTTATTAACAGAGGGTATGTAAAAGAACAACTTGGCGATTTGGATGGTGCATGTAAGGATTGGCATATTGCCGATACCCTGAAAATAAAACAAGCTCAATTATATTTAAAAGACTGCAAATAACTCCATCTCAACATAAATCGTATGAAAATAAATTCATTCTATATATTAATAATCGGACTCTTTCTGATCTTTCAAAATGCTTATTCTCAGTTAGAAGTAGATGTTTCCCGAAGCGAATTTAAAGTGAAGAAAACAGGGTTTCGCGAAGCCTGGTTTCATGTCAATGAAGGCAATAAGTATGCGAAAAAAGGCAAAGGGGCATTGTCTCTTGCTTTAAAGGAATACCTTTTAGCTTATCCTTATAATTCGGAAAATGCCGAATTAAATTATAAAATTGGCACATGCTTTTTACAAACCGATAAAAAGAATGTTGCTATTGACTATCTTAAGAAAGCTTATTTCTCGAACCCTCAAATAATTTCTGATATACATTTTTTATTGGCAAGAGCTTATCACCAAAACCTCGATTTCGATAATGGTATCAAAGAGTACGAATTATATTACCATTTTCTTACTAACCGTGAGAAGAAAAAAATTGGCCCGGTTATTCTAAAATACAAACAAGAATGTTTGGACGCTAAAGAAATTGTAGCGAACCCTCTTCGGGTTATTATTAAGAACCTTGGCGATTCTGTTAATTCACCTTACGACGATTATAATTCTGTGTTTAGCCCATCCGATTCCATAATGTACTTTATTTCGCGACGGCCAGCTATAATTGATGCAAAGCCCAATGTGCTCGATTTTCGGTATAACGAAGATATTTACAGGGCATTTAACGATTCGAACGATTGGAAGAACATCTCCCGGTGGAATGTGAAATTTAATAATAAACATCACAATGGGGTTGTTTGGATTTCGGCCGACGGGAAAACTATTTTTCTTTATAACGGCTATAAAAATGGAGGGGACCTGCAATATACAGAACTTAAAAAAGGGAAATGGTCAAAGCCTAAAAAACTTAAGGGAGGATTTAATACGGGTTCAAAAGAAACGGCCTTGTCTATGACCGGAGATGGAAACCAGGTATATTTTGTTTCGGACGATGAACGTGAATCGTTTGGTGGGAAAGATATCTTCTATACGTTTAAAAATCCCAAGGGGAACTGGGTTTCACCACGTAATGCGGGGTCTTCTATAAATTCGATGTATGATGAAGATGGTGTTTACGTTCGCCCTGATGGCAAAGCACTGTATTTTAGTTCGAAAGGCCATAACAGTATTGGTGGATACGATGTTTTTAAAGTAGAGAAAGATGAGCAGAATGTATGGTCGAAACCACAAAATATTGGTTTCCCGGTAAATACCCCTGATGACGAGTTGTATTACCGGCCCATGCTAAACGAAAAATATGCTTATTATACAGCTTCCCGATCGGATAGTAAGGGAGGAAAAGATATTTATAAAGTGACTTTTTTAGGTACCGAAAAAGAAATGATGTTTCTCACGGAAGATCAATTAATTTCAAATATTGATGCCCCTTTTTCGGATATTTTTGTTCGTTTGCCGCAGGCAGTTTCAATCGATACTACGGTTATGCTGAAAGGGTTGGTTTCCGATTCAAAAACAAATAATCCTATTCAGGCAAAAATTAACCTGATTGACCTGGAAAGAAGTCAGGTTGTTGCAACTACAATTTCAGAAATTACCGGGAGTTACCAAATTCCATTGCCGGCAGTGAAGAACTATGGAGTTGAAATAAATGCAAAGGACTACATGTTTTTACTTGATTTGGTAAATATGCCGGTTCAGATTTCAGGGAACGAAATAATTAAGAATTTTGTGCTCGCCAAGCTTGAGGTAGGAACAAAGGTAATATTAAAGAATATTTATTTTGAAACTGGCAAAGCTGCGCTTAAAACAGAGTCTTATGCTGAGTTGGACAAGGTTTTGAAATTTTTACAGGAAAACACCGAGTTGAAAATTGAAATTTCGGGCCATACCGATAATGTAGGTTCTACAAAAGCTAATACAAGTCTATCAGAAGCCCGGGCCAAAGCTGTGGTAGAATATATGGTAGGCCATGGGATTCCTGCGACTCAGTTAACATATAAGGGATATGCTTTCAGTCAGCCAATTGCCCCAAACAATACTCCGGAAGGAAAGCAGATGAACCGGCGTGTTGAATTTAAGATATTAAGTAAGGAATAGATAGTTATGAAGGCGATGATTTTTGCAGCAGGGATGGGTACGAGGTTACAACCTCTAACAAACAATAAACCCAAAGCCCTGTTGGAGGTAAAGGGTATTCCGCTTTTGGAGATAATAATAAAACGATTGTTGCTATTTGGTTTTAACGATATTGTGATAAATGTCCATCATTTTGCCAATCAGGTTTATAAATTTCTGGAAGAGAATAGAAATTTTGAAGCAACTATTCAAATTTCGGATGAACAGGATTTACTTCTCGATACCGGAGGTGGTTTAAAGAAGGCGCGAAACCTGCTCATGGACGGCGACCCAATTCTTATTCATAATGTAGATATTCTTACAGATCTCGATTTGAGACAATTGTATTCGTTTCATACTGAAAATAAAGCTTTGGCAACATTAGCAGTAAAGGAAAGAGATACTTCCCGGTCGTTGCTCATAAACACTGCAGGAGAATTGTGCGGCTGGCGTAATAATGTGAATGGAAATTTGAAACATGCAAAAGGCGATATTGATACGCTGCTTCCAATTGCCTTTAGCGGAATTCATGTAGTAAATCCCGAACTTATTGAACTAATCAGTGAGGAAGGTGTTTTTTCAATTATCGATGTTTATTTGCGTTTAGCCCGAACCCAAAAAATTGCAACTTTTTGCCACAACCAGAACTTTTGGCTAGATTTGGGCCGCAAAGAAAATTTTATTGAAGCTGAAAAATATCTTCCAAAATTAGTATGACGTTATGGAAAAAGGCCGGATTGAAGAGTTGAATGCAGAATTTGCAAAGAAATCGCCGCAAGAAGTATTGTCCTTTTTTTTAAGAGAATTTAAAGGAAAAATAGCGCTTTCGTCCAGTCTGGGGCTAGAAGATCAGGTACTTACGCATATGGTTTGTAACCTTGACAGTTCTGCCCGGATATTTACTCTCGATACCGGAAGGCTTTTCCCCGAAACGTATAATTTAATTGATAACACCAATAAACACTTCGGGATTAAAATTGAAGTTTTATTTCCTGCCTATGCGCAGGTTGAAAATATGGTTTTTTCAAAAGGGATTAACCTTTTTTACGATAGCATTGAGAATAGAAAGGAATGTTGCCGGATACGAAAAATTGAGCCTCTCAAAAGAGCATTTAAGGGATTGGATGTTTGGATATGTGGGTTAAGAAAAGATCAGTCGGTTACCCGCTTTTTTTCAAATACCATTGAGTGGGACGAAGCAAATGGCCTTGTAAAAATAAATCCACTTATTAATTGGACCGAAAAAATGGTGTGGGAATATATCCGCACCCACCATATTCCTTATAATGAATTGCACGATAAAGGATTTCCCAGTATTGGATGCCAGCCTTGTACGCGAACGGTAACCTCTGGCGAAGACATCCGTTCAGGACGCTGGTGGTGGGAAGCCCCGGAACACAAAGAATGTGGCCTTCACCAGAAATAGATTAGTTTTGATTTGCTACCGCTGTCGAATTGTTTTGATATTTTAGAATTATTCCGCCAACATCCGCATTGCCTTATACTCCGCATCGGCTTCTCCGCTAAAGGTGCCCGAAAAAAGCTTTCCGAAATTGTGATAGAAAACTTATTAACAATTGAAATAATTAATTGACTGTGTTTGTGTTTTTGTTTAACTTGTTCAACGAACTACACTCATAAACACATTGTTAATTAAAGGAATTTAGACTAACCAAATTCTAAAGAATGAGATTCAAGCTAATCCTGGAGCCGTTTGGTAAAAGCAAAACCTTGCCCATCAATTATCAATACGAATTTTCGGCATGGATTTATAAAATCCTTCATTTTGGCAATCCCGAATTTGCTGAATGGTTGCATAGCCATGGATATATGGATGGCAAAAAACAATTTAAGCTTTTTACTTTTTCGCAGTTGAAACCTGAAAAATACAGCGTTAAAGGGGATCGGCTCGAAATTCAATCCCACCAAGCTTCCATTCAGGTTTCGTTTTATATGGAAGAAGCGGTGGAGCCGTTTATTACCGGATTGTTTCGCAACCAGGAATTTAGCATTGGCGACAAAATAAGTCGTGTACAATTTAGGGTAAACTGTATTGAAAAACTACCGGAGCCAGTATGGCTTTCGCCTCTTGACTTTCGTGCCGAATCGCCGGTTGTGATTAGCACCCGCGAATTCGAAACCTCCCGAAATGCCACCTACCTGTCGCCCGAGGATAATGGATATGCCGATTTGTTCCTGAAAAACTTGTTGACCAAATACCTGGCAGTGATGGCGCAGAAAAGTGATAGCTCACAATTAATCACCTTTGGGAGTTTGGTGGCGAATAGTTTTTCGTTACTGGGAAAACCCCGGTCGAAAGTGATTAAGATAAAAGCCGGCACACCCGAAGAAACATCTGTTAAAGGGTTTCTGTTCGATTTTAGGGTTACTGCCCCTGTTGAATTAATTAAACTAGGGTATTACGCTGGTTTTGGGGAAAAGAATAGTTTGGGTTTTGGAAGTGTAGAATTGAAGTAATAACTCTTTCAGGGTTTTAAACCCTGAAAGAGTTTGATATAAATCGTTATGGAAAAATTACAACACGGTAAATACTACCATATATACAATCGCGGTAATAACCGCGAGGACCTGTTCCGTACCGAAGGTAATTACCTGCATTTTATGAGGTTGTACGAAAAATATATTTTCCCCATTGCCGAAACGTTTGCTTGGGTATTAATGAAAAACCATTTTCATTTTCTGGTAAGGGTGAGGGAAGAGGAACAGATAGATTTTTTACCGCCAATTGACGCTTCCAGGTCCAAGGACACTGGAAGGTCTGACGACGGAGAGACCTTCCATCGTCCGCAGGACAAGGAAGCGTCGAATCCTTTACGTAAACCGGAACCGTCCCGGCAATTCGCGCATTTATTCAACGCATATTCCAAATATTATAATCGGTTAAATAATCGAACAGGAAGTTTGTTCGAAAAAAACTTCCATCGTATCGAAGTCACCTCCGATCGGTATTTTCGCCAACTGGTGGTATATATCCATACCAACCCGGTTCGCCATGGATTTGTTAGCGACTTTAGAGATTATCCCTGGTCGAGCTACGGAACAATATTGTCGGTTAAGCCCACCAAACTCAGCCGCGATAGAATTATTGGCTGGTTCGACGATACGACCAATTTTGTGGCAGTACATAACCAAACGATAGATGTGGAGATGATTACGGAATTAAAATTGGAATGAACATCCCCCTTCCACCCATTAGATCTTCCAGCGTGCGCAGCTCCTGGAAGATCTAGCGGAAGAGATAGGAAGGGTTGAACGATAAATAATTTATGTGTAATCCCTGCCATGGTTTTAAACTCTGGCAGGGATTGGGTTCGAATAAAAAGGTATAGTTTATGAAAAAAGATTTTAAAACGATTGATTGTGATTGGCTTATTCGACAAACAGGTGATCCATTTGCCGATATTGGAGGGTATGTAATTAAGTATCTTCTGGAGCGAGAACCTGAAAAAGATATTTTACAATTAATAGAAGAAGCTACTTTAATTTATGTAAACAATTGGGAGGGGAAATTGCATAGTTTCTTTCACGGATCTAAAATTACCAATCCTTCGATTAAAACCAGTAACGAAAAGATTAAAGGTACAATAAAATTGTTCAACCAGATTATTAGCGATGAAGGTCACTTCCAAGAAGGATATTGTAGAATTAGCGGGCGCAAAGCAAAATTGTATTCTGCTGGGAGGGAAAGTTTAATATTATCTGGGTCAGGATCTTTCATTAATTTTCATCACACTTTTCAATCTGGATTGATGCTTTCGAAGGAAATTTTGATCCGAATGTTCTTTATTCCGCTAGGTTCGATCCTTTTAAATGGAAAGATTGCTTCCATTTATAGTAATATACCAGAAATTACGGAGTTCTTTGTTGTCGAGAATTGTAAGAATAACTTGAGGAGCCTTGGTTTAAATGTTGAGGTTGGAGTTCTGAAGTCGGAATTTCACAATCCAGCAAACGCACTATTCAATTTTATTGATAAAGTTATTACAAACGTTCACCTTGCATCCGATTCAAACCTTCCTATATCCTTATCCCTTTACCTTTTTTCTAATTTTGGAGCTAGTACTGAAATGAATGTTTATAGGATTCCTGCAAAAGTTTTTGGGTTTTACAGGTATTGCAAAAATGGGGAATTTTGTGATCATTGGCAGAAGTTTATTTATTCGCATTATTCAAGTTCTGCTTTTAAAGGAGCGAAATTCAATCCAGATGCCCAAACCTATGAGTTTGAAAAGAAGGGAGAAACAGGTTCGGTTGGTTTGGATGATTTTAAAATTTGGACTAACAGGATTTATATAAAATTATTGAATGATCAAAGTTTAATTCCTGATTTCTTAAGATGGAGTAGAACTCATAAATTTAATTTCCTAATAATTGAAACCTATCAAATATCTGTTCGCAATATGAAAAAGGAAACCGTAAGTAAGATTAAAGAATTGGCTAAATATTTAGTGAAAGATCAAAATGCCGATTCAATTAAAAAAAGAATTATGAGCTTAAATGGAGCAAAAAACTCATACTTATTGAGAAGATACCTTTTAAGCGATGTGGTTGCAAGGAACTATAATGAAGGAGGGGGCCTAATGATAAGTGTTGACGATTACGTAAACTACTTGTTTACTGATGATATTTCATGGCAAGAAATTAGGGATTTATTGTTAATTGCAGTTTACCAGGAACTACACGAATTGAAACTAAATGTGTTAATTGAATTGTCTGAACCTGAAACTACAGAAGTAGAATAACTAAATAACTAACAAATATGAAAAATTTAAAAACCCAAGGATTTGTATTATTAGATGTTGATGTAGTAGCCTTGAACAATGCTGGAAAAAATACGTCTAGCAATTTTGATAATGCTGTTGCTACTAAAAAAATCTATAAAAATGGTCGCAGTTATGTTTATGCATCAGGTCAAGCATGGCGCTATTGGTGGCGCGAAGCATTGCAGAGAAATTTTGGTTGGGAGCTTTCGCCTGTTATAAGAGAAGCTAAAATTGCTTTTACAAGTGCAGACCCTATTAAATATGCAGATGACGATGTCTTTGGATACATGAAAGCCGCATCTGAAAAAATAACCGATGAAAAAGGCAAAGAAAAAAGTGTAAACATTACCGTTACACGTGTCTCTCCTTTGAAGAACTCCGCTATTATTTCTGTAGCATCCGTTAATCCTATAGAAAACTGGTCAAGCATGGCTCGGCAGGAAGGCGATTCGGTGCCATACAGTAAGCAAGAATATAGTGCTATTATGAAAGGTATGTTTAGTCTTGACTTAGTAATGGTTGGAACATTCTCGAATTACAATAAAACTGGATTTGTAAACCTTTCTGAAAAATTACGCAAAGAAGCTATTGAAAAAGGAGCAACTGAATTTGATGACCCATTTGTAAAGGCTACTGATGGAAAACCAGCAAAACTTATACGATTAGATAAAGAGACCCGTAAAAGAAGAGTTTTAGAAACTATCCAAGCCCTTAAAAATATAACCGGTGGTGCAATGCAAACCAATAACATGGGAGACGTAACCCCAAAATTTATTGTATTGGCTACTACAACTACCGGAAATCATCCGTTTTCCCATATTGTAAAAAGTACTGGTAAAAACGATGAAATCGCAGAACTTAATGTCGTTGGCTTAAAAGAAGTTCTTATTGATTATAAAAATACAATTGAAGGGAAGGTTTTTATTGGAAAACGTAGTGGTTTTTTAGATGATGAGAATAAAGCACTTGAAGATTTGAAAAGCTTAGGTTTTGTGGAGTTTACCAGTATAAATGAGGCTATTGATAAGTATTGCGAACAACTCCAAAAACAAATAGAATAATGGACGTTTATCGGATAAAAATAACTTCTTGGACTTCGAGTTTTCGGTATCCTAACCTGATATCAGCATTTCAACCTACTCTGGAAGTTCCACCATTAAGCACTGTTTTAGGACTTATAAATGCGGCTGCCGGAAGTTATCAGTATTATGAAAGATTAACTATAGGTTATTATTTTGAATATGAAATAAAGGCTACAGATTTAGAAACCATTTACCAGATTGAGTTACATAAAACCCAAAATTATCCAATGGGTGATGTAAAATCAAATGTGATAAACAGGGAATTTTTATACGATTGTTGCCTTTATTTGTATATCTCCGATGAGAAAATAGTCAGATATTTTGAAAAGCCTTTTTATCAATTACTTCTTGGACGAAGTAATGACTTAGCGACAGTTGATAAAATTGAAAGAATAGTCATGCAAAAGGTGGAAAATGCACAAAGAATTAAAGGCCAAATACTTCCTTTTATAGGAAACTACATTGCGGGTGACATTCAACCTTTACCTAAGTATTTTACCAATACCGTCCCTAGAAGCAATATTGGTACTGAACCATACTCAGTAATTTCTTATAAATCGGGTGATAATCCCAGTTCCTTGACGGCTTTTACTGATACAATAAATGATAAGCAGGTAGATATTTACTTTCACGAATTAGTAATGGAATGAAACAGACCTGCCTAGTTTTGTGACTGGGCGGGTCTGTAATCCTAAGTTTAGTCAAAAACAAGCAAAATGAATTCAAATATGGTTTTGGCGAAATCTGATCCACAACTTACACTTGAAGAACATATTCGGGATTGTCTGAAGGTTTCTAACATTCTAAAGGAGTCTATTCCAAACTTGCCCGAAACATTAAGTAAAGAGCGATTTTGGGGATTACTTCGTCTATCAATTCTTTTTCACGATGTTGGTAAGGCTCATAATGAATTTCAGAAAAAAATAAGGGGGCAAAAGAATAATTGGAACCACCAACGACATGAGCTATTTTCCTTGCCATTTATAAACTCTTCGTTGCTTTCCGAATCAGAAAAAGAATTAGTCCAACTAATTGTAGCTGGTCATCACAAAAGTTTTAATGAACTGTTTGACTTTGTTGATAAAAATTATAAATCAGATAACAAAAATTTGGGGTTGCTTGATGATTTGGAGTTAGTTGTTAAACCAACCTTTAGCGAATCGTTTACATCTAACCTAAATCCGGAAATTTTGAAAGACTATTTCAATACATTTGGGGTGGAACTTAAGCAAACAATTACTCCCGAAAATCCATTAGGCTTTTTAAGAAAATACTTAAGAAACCCTGACAATATAAAAAGTCCTGACTTTATAGAAAGACTCTTACTTGCTGGTGCGTTTAAACAATGTGACCATTTAGGATCTGCTGGGCTTTCTAATATAAATATGTTGAGAATTGATAGTTTCACATTTCTTCATACTTCGAATTTTAAACTATATGATCATCAGGAAAAAGCAACTGTCACCCAAGGTAATGCAATACTAACTGCACCTACAGGTTCAGGTAAAACTGAAACAGCCTTATTATGGTTAGAAAATCAAATAACCAGACATGGACAAGGCCGTGTATTTTATATTCTGCCATTTACAGCTTCTATAAATGCCATGTATGAGAGATTGGATAAACGTATGGGTGTTGGATACTGCGGAATGTTGCATGGCCGGATAGCTGAATATCTTGAGAGTAAATTTGAAGATGATGATTATAATGATGCTTCAGATCAAAAGAAGAAGCAATTATTAGAGGATTTTAGAACTATAACTACACCATTTAAAATTGTTACTCCCTTCCAGCTCCTGAAGCACATTTTTGGATTAAAAGGATTTGAAAAGGGGCTATTTGAATGGGTGGGGGGATTCTTCATTTTTGACGAAATACATGCCTATGATCCAAAAGTATTTGCCCAAATTATTGTACTTCTCGAATTTGTTACTAGATACCTGAATACCAAAATATTTATAATGACGGCCACTATGCCAACATTTCTTCGTACTGAATTGCAAAAGGTATTAGGCAATTTTTCCACTATTCAGGCTACTGATGAACTCTATGAATTATTTTCACGTCATAGGGTAATTGTACATGCTGGATTGTTAAGTGCTTCCTTAAATGAGATTCAGCAGTCCATTAATTTAGGTAAGAGGGTTTTAATTGTATGCAATACTGTAAAACAGGCTCAGGAGGTTTACCAGTATTTAAATGCGGATAAGAAGGTTTTATTGCACAGTGCTTTTAACGCTGAAGACAGAAATGATAAAGAAATCATATTGCAAAACGAGGAAGTTCAATTATTAGTTGGTACCCAAGCAATTGAAGTAAGCTTAGATATAGACTTTGATGTAATTTATACTGAACCTGCACCTTTTGACGCACTTATTCAGCGGTTTGGACGAGTTAACAGGAAAAGAATTAAAGGAATCTGTGATTGTTTTGTATTTGAGGATAGAAACGATGTTGATAAATACATCTACCCCAATTTGGAGGTGATTAATAGAACCAACCAATCCCTAAGAAGAATACAAATTGAAAATGGAGGCATAGTCAAAGAAAGTGTCCTGCAAAGTGTTATTGACTTTGTTTATCCTAAATGGGATGTAAAGGATAAAGAAGAATTTGACCAGGTTTATACATACTTATCGCATTCGGTTAATTTTGAATTGGCTCCATTTATTCAGTCTTTACGCAACGAATCTGAATTTTATGAGCAATTTTCGGGAATTAAGGTTCTTCCAATAAAACAATTGAAGGAATATAAATTAAGACTTGAGCAAAATAAATTTGTAAAAGCCGAAAGCTTAAAAGTTCAGATCAATGAGCATCGTTTTATTCAATTCTTAAAGGAAAATAAAGTCTTTAAAGAAACAATAGCCTTTGAATCTTTAAAAACAGAGAGATTATTAGTTCAAGACACATTTATTACTGACCGCAAATACGATTCCGAACTCGGTCTCCAACTCAACATCAGTGAAAATGAAAACCGCGATAATTATACCATCTTATAATAATCAGGGGTTGTCGCCTCCGGGCCAACCAACCCGGGAAGGCCCCTGCCGACTAATAGACCTTCCAGCGTGCACAGCTCCTGGAAGGTCTATTTTGGAAGAGTCTGGTTCTAAATAAACAAATAAGAGTCGAATTGTAAATGATAAATACAAATGTCTAAAGCACAATTAAAAAAACAACTTCTGACGCTAAACAAAGAGCAATTGGTGGAGCAGATACTGGAATTGTACGAATCGTACAAACCGGTAAAAGAGTTTTACTCGTTTTATCTGAACCCCAACGAAATTGAGTTGTTCGAAAAATACAAGACTATAATTGTCAACGAGTTTTATCCCAAAGGGAAGTCCGCCGAACCTAAAACGCGTTTTGTAGTAGCCAAAAAAGCCATCGCCGATTTTATTGCCTTAAAGCCGTCGCCCCGGCTTATAGGCGATTTGATGGTAACATTCTCCGAAATGGCATGTAAGTTCACCTTCGATTTTGGCGATATGTGGGAGCAATACTATACCAGCACGGTAACCAATTTTGAGCGGGCTTTAAAATTCCTGCAAAAAAACGGGTTGTTAAGCGATTTTAAACTTCGCTGCGAGACATGCCTCAAATATGCAGAACCTTGCGGATATGGTTTCCCGGATGAGATGCAAGATGTTTATTCAACATATTATACTGAATAAATAAATTTTAAATCAACAATCCTTCCGGATTTATAAAACCCGGAAGGGTGATTAAATAGAACTGTTCATGACCACCGGTACCCAATTCAACTACTTTATGGTTTGCCACCGCAAACTCTGGCTCTTTGCCAATGGCATCAATATGGAACATACCAGCGACCTGGTTTACGAGGGAAAGCTGATCCACGAAAATTCCTATCCCCAGCGTGCCGAAAAATATACCGAAATTGAACTCGACGGGATCAAAATTGATTACTACGATGCCAAAAATAAGGTGGTTCACGAGGTAAAGAAAAGCGATAGCCATGAGGAAGCCCACGAGTGGCAGGTGAAATACTATATATTTGTATTGGAACGAAACGGGGTAGAGGGTGTTACCGGCCTGCTCGAATATCCCAAACTGCGCGAAACCCGCGAAGTTATTCTAAGTGACCGCGACCGCGAAGAAATCAGGGAATTTGTTATAAACATCGAAAATATAGTAGCCTCCGAAACCTGTCCCGAAAAACTCGAACAAAAGCAGTGCAGACATTGCAGTTATTTCGATTTCTGCTGGAGCGGGGAAGAATAATTGTTTTACGAATATTACCCTTTCCTGGGTTCGAAGCTCGGAAAGGAGTAAGAAAAAACGGATAAAAATGACAATCGATAATTTCGAAACACAAATTGATCACCGAATAGCAGAGCGCGGATACGAATATTTTCTGGAAGGAGCTGTTAAAGGTATTGCAGAGAAACCCAAAGGTCTGTGGAACGCTACAGTAATTGGATCGGACGAATACAAAGTGTCTGTTTCGGTAAATAATAATACAATTAATCAGTGGGAATGCGAATGCCCTTACGAACATGGCCCCGTGTGCAAGCATGTGGTGGCTGTGCTGTATTCTATCCGCGACCTGGATTTACCTGTTATAGAGGCTGAGATTGTCGAAGCGGATTCCATTCCTCAATCCCCGAAAACTAAAAAATCGGCAAGCCCGGGGAAGCCCCCAAAAGAGAAAGATGCAGTCGAGGTTCTGCTTCAGAAACTATCTGCTGACGAGCTAAAAGCTTTTGTAATGGAGCAAGTGAGTCAAAACGCCGATTTTAAAAATGCTTTTATTACATCGTTTGCCGAAAAGCAGGAGGGCGATTCGCGGCAAAAGTATGGTAAACTTATCCGTAACATTGCGAAAAGCGCCTCAGATAAGCATAGTTTTATCGATTATCGCAGCGCCGAAAAAATGACCCATCAAATTTCGGAGCTTTGCAATAAAGCTTCTCAAATGTTAGCTAAAAATAACCTTACCGAAAGCCTGGCTATTACGCAGGCAATATTGGAAGAAATTCCTGAAATTGCTTTGAACATGGACGATTCGGATGGAGGGGCAAGTTTTATTTGGGAGGCCACATTCAAAAATTTTCATGATATTATCGAAAAAGCTCCTCCATTGCTAAAAGATCAGTTATTCGATTATTGCATGGCGCAATACCCCCTCGATAAATATCACGACTGTTGTTTTGACGATAGCTTTTTAGATATTCTCCCTCAGCTCATAAATTCCGGGGAACAAGAAAAAGCGTTTTTCGAACTACTCAGTCAGCGGATAATGATAGCGCAAAAGCGCAATCATGGAGAATATGCTATTGTTGCTTTGTTAAAGGCCAAGATTAGTTATCTCGAACAAAACAGCCGCTCGAATGAAGCGTTGGCCATAATTACCAACAACATTCATCTGTCCGATTTTCGGAACATGCTGATCGTAAAGGCCATGAACCTTAAAAACTATCAGGAAGCCCGTCAGCTTTGTATTTCGGGTATCGATATTGCGGTGAAAAATTCTCACCCGGGCACGGTGGCACAATACACGATACTTCTTTTAGAAATTGCAGAGTTACTGAAAGATATTCCGGAAATAAGAAAACTTGCCGAAAAGTTGTTTTTCAATAATCATTACGACTTCAAGTATTATCGGATCCTCAAAAAAAATTGGGAGAAGGAAAAATGGCTCGAGAAATGTGAGGAAATCATAATTAAAATAAAAACTCCAACAGCCAGGGGCAGTTATAGCGATGCCGATAAATTAGCCCAATTGTTTGTCGAAGAAGGCTATCATGAGCGGTTGTTGTTATTAATGCAATTAAATAGTGGGCATTTGAAATTTATCGACGAGTATTCGAAACACCTTTCAAGCCAATTCCCTGCCGAAGTAATTGAATTATACAAAAATGCAATTTTAGCATATGCCGAAGATACCGGAAGAAGTGTTTATAATGATATAGCCAGGTATATGAAAAAGCTGGCGAAAATTCCGGGCGGGCTGATTGTTGTAAATTATCTGGTAAGCCATTTTCGCGAAAAATATCGAAACCGCAAGGCTATGATGGAGATATTGGATAAACATTTTAATTCTACTTCTATGTTGTAATCCAAATTTTCGGAGCATTATTTTTAAGTATTTCAAAATAATCTCATATTTTTATCATTGTAAAGCC
>JFJP01038674.1_pt1 | contig 25110 bp, 20 predicted proteins | sample 431651 | NCBI WGS metagenome assembly JFJP01 (sample SAMN02602958, study PRJNA72255) | Microbial mat metagenome, whole genome shotgun sequencing project. | biome: fresh water; feature: sink hole; material: water; isolation source: purple microbial (photo- and chemosynthetic) mats found in...
TTCCAATTGCCGGCGAGTGTGAAGTAAAAAATGTACAGGCAATGAAAATTATGGATTTGTTTGGTGCCGGAGGCTCTTTCTCAGAGTTTTATGCGATGGATTTTAATGATGATATTATCATGCTGGGGCACGATGGTCCTGCACACTTTGCCATTGCCGAAGGAAATGTACAGTTAGTCCCTCTTCCCATCTTTCATGGCAAACCAGGCAAAGGATTATCTATACAAATGACTGTAAAACATGGTCCGGTTACCATTCTATCGGTTGTTGAAGGCAAAGATGAAATTTTTCTGTTAGTTGCAGAAGGGGAATCCGTGCCCGGACCAATACTGCAAATTGGAAATACCAACAGCCGCTACCGTTTTTCAATTGGTGCAAAAGCGTTTATGAACCAATGGTCAAAAAAGGGCCCTGCTCATCACTGTGCAGTTGGCGTTGGGCATTTAGCAGCTAAGATTGAAAAGCTGGGGCATATAATTGGCATTAATGTAATACAGGTTTGTTAGTTATTCCTGATAACTCATTCCCTTAAGGTTGCATAGGACTACAATTAACAGCTTCGTTGTACACTATTTGTTTAACAGCCTCCCTGTAAGCACCTATGTTCCGGGCCTTTTTAATTTTTTTAAGACCTTTAGGAGTATTGGGAAACGATTGAATAAAGAACTCCCAGAAGGAATACATTTTAATCAGAAGATGTCCGGGACCCGATAAACCCTCCTGATATGATGAGAGCAGGTTGTCGTGAAAGGAGTTAAATATATCGAATCTGTTTTCAGGATATACAGAGTTATCAGCTTTAATCATTGCGGGTAAAAAAGGGTCAGCAATAAGCCCTCTTCCTATCATCCAGTTATTTATTGTCGGGAAGCGCTCTTTTATTTCGCGAAAGCTCTGTACGGAAGTAATATCACCATTGTAAAATATCTTATGAGAGCTTAATGCCAGGCACTCTTCAAAGGTTTTAAGATCAACCTCTCCCTTGTAGAGCTGTTTCCCGATCCGTGGGTGTATTGTGATATTTGCGAGCGGGTATTTCTCAAGCACTGGCAAGACTAGAAAGATCTCCTGTGGATTTTCGTACCCCAGCCTCATTTTAACTGAGACAATGATATCTGACTCAGAACTTACCCTGTTCAAAATTTCGTCGATCTTCTCAGGCATACTCAGCAAACCAGAACCCATTCCTCTTTTAGCTACCATGGGATACGGACATCCCAGGTTCCAGTTAAGTTCATTATATCCTAGCTTTTGAACGTATTTTGCCAGGAACAAAAACTCATCGGCATCTTTTGTTATTATCTGAGGAATAGTATTTGTCAACTGATTATTTGCCGGTAATATATCGCGTTCATTTGATGGCTTAATCTCCTGTTTTTCGTTTACCCTGATATATGGCGCGATATATTTGTCGATCCCTCCAAAAAACAATTGAAAGGCATTCCGGAACCGGAAATCAGTAAATCCCTGTAGTGGCGATGAATATAAGGTAATCATAGTTAATCAAGTATAAAAAAAGCCTGTTGCTCCAAATATGTTCAGGGTCGTGACAAAAATAGTAAAACCGGTATCAACTCTGATGAGAATTACTACTTTCGTTTTTTATCCGATATTTACACACAGAGTTATGATTTTATTTAAAAACAGCATGATGACTCACAATGTATCTTACCCGGACATGGTTTATAATAAAATAACTCTGGCATTTTCAGATAAAGATGAAAAGCTATTCAGGGAAAAGTATTTTCATGACTCTGTTTTTCAATTCAGAATAGCATTTTTATTAGTTATAATCCTCTATGGTTCATTTGGATATCTCGATTCAAGAATTGTTCCGGAATACGTAAAAACTTTTCATATAATCCGCTATTTTTTTGTTGTCCCCGTACTCTCGATTGTATTTCTGTTGTCTTTTACAAAAATATTCCGGAAAGTATGGCAGGTATTGTTGCTTATAAGTGTTGTTACAGGTGGAATCGGAATCAGCATCATGACTATGTTTGCTCCCGATAATTATACATATTATGCAGGGCTGATGCTGGTTTTTTCAGCAAATTATTTTTTCATTAAACTTCGTTTCTTTTTTGCTACAATTGCAGGTTGGTTTACAATTCTGATATATAATGCAGGAGCAATATACTTTTCACACACATCCAATGTCCTTCTGGTAAGCAACAATTTCTTTTTCATAAGTTCAAATCTGATAGGGATGTTTGCTGCCTATAACATTGAATACTATGCGCGGCGCAACTTTTTCCTGAGCAGGAAGCTTGACAGTGAAAAAATCCTTGTGATGGAAGCAAATAAAAACCTTGAAAAAACCGTAGAGAAAAGAACGGAAGAACTTGTAAAAGCCAAAGATCGTGCAGAAGAAAGCGACCGTCTTAAATCTGCATTTCTTGCCAATATGTCTCATGAAATCAGGACTCCGATGAACGGAATTCTGGGGTTTGCGGGTCTGCTTAAAGAACAGGACCTAACCGGAGAGATGCAGCAGGAGTATATTAAAATTATAGAGAAAAGTGGCGATAGAATGCTCAATATCATAAACAACATTATTGACATTTCAAAAATAGAAGCGAATTTGGTTGAAGTTGATATTAAGGCTTCCAATCTGAACGAAAAAATGGAGTTCATTTATAACTTTTTTAAACCTCAGGTTGAAGAAAAAGGGTTACGGCTTCTGCTTAAAAACACTTTGCCGGCAAAGGATGTCAATATTAGAACAGACAACGAAAAAGTCTATTCAATTCTTACTAATCTTGTTAAAAATGCCATTAAATACAGTAAAGAAGGGACGATTGAATTTGGTTATGACCTTATTGGAGAAGCAAGGCATGCCCTGTTTCTGCAGTTTTATGTGAAAGACACAGGAATTGGAATTCCTAAAGACAGACAGGAAGCAATTTTTGAGCGATTTATTCAGGCTGATATTACCGATAAAATGGCTCATCAGGGAGCCGGACTGGGCTTGTCAATCTCTAAAGCATATGTGGAGTTGCTTGGCGGCAAAATCTGGGTTGAAAGCGAAGAGGGTATTGGCTCAAAGTTTAATTTTACTTTACCGTATGATGTTGAGCCAGACACAATGAAAAATGTTGAAAAGGTTTCTCCGCAACAGGTTGAATTGGCTCAAATCAGGAAGCTAAAAATATTAATTGCCGAAGATGACGAGGCCTCAAAAATTCTTATGTCAATTACAGTCAATGAGTTCGGCAGAGAAGTGATAGCAGTAAGAACCGGCATTGAAGCAATTGAAATGTGCCGGACCAATCCTGACACAGATTTAATTCTAATGGATATTCAAATGCCTGAGATGAATGGTTATGAAGCGACAAGGCAAATCCGAAAGTTCAACAAGGATATAATAATAGTAGCACAGACTGCTTTTGGACTTGCAGGTGACAGAGAAAAGGCAATGGAGGCAGGCTGTAACGATTACATCACAAAACCTATTAACAAAGATGAATTACTTTCAATTATCAGAAAGAATTGTCATAAATAATTATAAGGTATAAGTGAAAATATTGGAAATTATAAAGTTATAGGATCAAACAGTCTGGAGTTTAAAACGAATATTTTGTTACATCCGGGGGAAGCCCTGGTATCCTTCGCACATGAGCGAAATCCTGAAAGGGAAAAGAAACCTAAAACTGACCCACCTCCTTATAATATAAGAAGTTGAATCCAGGCAAACATTAAAATGTAGTATTTTTAATGTCTGATAGCTTAAAGGAATTGATTTTTAATGTCAGAAATTGAACAGACATTAAATAATGGCTTTTTTAATGTTTGATAAGTCAAAAAAATCGTAATTTTGAATCAATAACTTAAGACAAAATTAATTTTTAATTGAACCATGTCTGAATTACTTTATCCAATTAACCCAAACAGAGATATTCCCTGGAATGGTATTCCGCCATTGCCAATTAGAGAAGAGATTTATCAAACAATAGAAATATTGCGAATGCTTGGAGATTCTAAAGCAGCATTAGGAAAGCTTCAGGGCCGAAGTGTTGTAATTCCCAATCAAGGGCTGCTAATAAATACAATTAGTCTGCAAGAAGCAAAGATTTCAAGTGAGATAGAGAATATATTTACAACAGATGACGAACTATACAAGGCGTTTAGTGATAAAAACAACGAGTCGAACGGAACACCAAGGGAGGTATTAAGATATAGAGAAGCCCTATGGTCTGGATTCAGGTATTTGCAGATAACTAAAAAATTTGATCAAAAATACTTTATTCAGGTATACCAGGAAATAAAGCAAACCACAGACACATTTCGCCCTGGTTTTGTTGCATTAACCATAAAACAAGGAGGTACAGGCTCAAATGCTGGTCAGGTTATTTATACTCCTCCGAGAGACTCTGCAGTAATTCAAAACAGATTAGAAAATCTGGTAAGTTTCATAAACGACGATGAGCAATTCAAAATAGATCATCTTCTAAAAATGGCCATCGCTCATTATCAATTTGAAGCAATTCATCCATTTAGAGATGGAAACGGCAGGACCGGGAGAGTATTCAACATTAATTATTTGACTAACAAAGGTCTCCTTGATGTGCCAATATTATTTTTAAGCAGATATATTTTGGATCATAAGAATGATTACTATTCAGGATTAATGGGGGTTTCTCAAAGAGGAGACTGGAAAAACTGGATATTATTCATGTTGAGAGCAGTGGAAAATACCTCAAATCAAACGTTCAATAAGATTAATGATATTGTTTCTGCAAAAGACTCAATTCTGAAACATATAAAGAAAGAGGATCCAAAATTACGAAACCCTGAAGAATTGATTGATGCTTTGTTTACGCAACCTTTTACCAAAGTAAAACACCTTACTGAGGCTAAAATCTATGCTGAAAATACAGCTAGAGAATACTTAAACAAACTGTGCAATATGCAAGTGCTTGAGAAGAAAGAAATGGCAGGTCATCACTATTATCTTAACCTTGAATTGTATCGCATACTATCGGAATAATTTATGATAATCCAGATTAGGTTGAGAAGAGGCCCCGTTTACCGTCGAGCATAAGAAATTGCCCTGAAAATTGAAGGTCAGCTAGGGATAAGTGCCGAGTTCTGGATGCGATTCCAGGTAGAATATAATATTTCGTTATTGAGAGCAAAATTGGATAGCGCGGATTAAGTAGTTTATGAAGTTAGTTAAACCAGTACGATAGCTTAATTACCAATCCCCGATTCTTATTCACAAAATTCTCTGTGTAGGAATTACCTGTATACACGATAAACAGATCCGACACTGGTGCAAAACGCCACTGGAAGCGGACATTCATATTCAGATTATCGATCTGGTTGTTGTACTGGACGTATGTAGTGAGGAAGACTTTATCAGTGAAGGTAATATCAAGTGTGGGTCCCACAAGGATCAGCCTTGCACTGTTGTATGGCTCTGGTAGTGAGACATTGTTATAGCTCACTGTCATTCCTATGCTTCCGTATGGTTGTACGCGGTAATTCATCAGTCCGTTGATGTTCCAGCGGTTTCCGTTATAATAACCTCCGATACTTGTATTCAGGCTGTAGTTGAATAATTTGCGGGCATCTGATGTAAATCCTGCCCTTACACTTTTCCAGTTAAACTGCTCCCCAGTGGCAAGTTTTTCTCCCCCGGTATTGGTAGGATCAAAATCCCGGCTGAGCTTAACGAATTGTTCTTCAATGCCGACAGAAAGCTGGCTTTTATTCTGCCATTCGATACTATATGAAAACTGTGTTTCGCGGTCAGTAGGATTGAATTCCGGATCGAAGATCGCATCGAAGCTGGCACCTGGGCCATGACTAATGATTCTTTTCGAACCTGATGGATAAAACAGGTAGCTGACAGCAGGTGTGATCTCATACAACCCGGTTCTTCTGATATAACCTGCTTCTGCAAGGTAATCCAAACCAATCCACGATTGGTTGATGGAGGCTTTCAGGTATTGAGAAGAATAGCCGATATTTCCGGAAATAGCAGCCGCGTCTTTTCCTGCTCCCGGATAAAACGACTGGTGATAGAATGTTTTGCCCTGCCACCGGTTATCTGCTGTTGCGAAATTGTATTCAAGTCCTGCCACCCTGTTGTAAAGGTATCCTGTGAACGCAGTATCTTTTTCTGCCAGGATTATATTCTTATTCACCAGAAATCCAACAATGCTGGAGCGGCTGAAGATCTCACGCTGCATAACAGCGACCGCGTAATTACCTGCAGGGTTCGCGCCTTTTGATCCCGTTTGCATGTCCATCATCCCTATTCTCCATTTATCGCCAATCCTTCCGGTCAATCTGCCGCCGAAATTTACCGGGGTATTTAGTCCGACTCGTCTTGAAAAGAAAGGACGTGCCTGACTGTTTCCAAGATTGGCAAACAGGTCGCTGTTCTCCAGAAAAAACTGTCGTCTTTCCGGATAAAATAATTCAAAGCGATCGAGATTAGTTTGCTGTCTGTCTTCCTCAACCTGCGAATAATCAGGATTTACTGTCAGGTCGAGGTTCATGGATGTTGACAATATCATTTTAGCATCAAGACCTGCATTCCATTTCCATTTTGCAGACCCACCTGCTTCTGTATCTTTTATGACTTTTGAAGTGGTATAAGGGATTATTGATAATCGTAAACCTGCTTTTTCAGGGGACTTATCCCACATCAGGGTCCCTGTGTGTGGCAGGGAGTTATGGGGAAACTGACGCGGTACAGGAGCCCAGACTGTTTTTTCGTTCGTTTTAAGATCAAGCCGTCCGAAGTTGACGCCCCATTCTTTCTCTCCCCCACGATAGCGGAGACTGCGAAAAGGTATGGACATCTCAGCAACCCAGCGGTCGTCGTAGCTCTTTACCGCAGAATTCCATTTGGTATCCCATGTAAAGCTCGACTGGTTTCCGTTGTTTATTACTCCTTCACACTGAGCTCCGGCTGCAGAGACTCCGAAGGCAAATCCGTTCGTTTGATTATTATAGGTATCAATGTGGATCCTGAAGTTATCGTTCTTGTTAAACACAAAATCGCGGCGCAGAGATTCCACAGGTCTTTTCCCGGGCGTTGGATCATAGCAGATAGCTCCGATATATATATTTGATTTGTCATAGGTGATTACAACTGTAGTTTTTGCAATTGCAAAACCTGTATCTATGGGTGTCACAGGTATAAAATTCTCGGCGGGCTCTGTGACCTGCCAGGATTTCTCGTCAAGCACTCCGTCAATCTTCATTGCTTCGCTGGTCCGAGATATATTGATACGATATTTATCCCGGTTCACAGCCTTTCCCTGGGAATAAAGCATTATTTCTCCGGAAAGGAAGAAGAGGATTAATAGAAGGAATCGTATAGAGCTTAGCATCTTTTTATTAGGATAAAAAAGAACAAGAGTGTTCGCTTTCGCTCTCACTCTCGCTCTTTTTTTGTGGGCCCAGCTGGGCTCGAACCAGCGACCCCCTGATTATGAGTCAGGTGCTACTAACCAGCTGAGCTATGGGCCCCCGTTAAAAACGGACTGCAATATTAGGTATTTGTGAGTAATTATGCAAGAACTTCACAAAAAAGATATTTTCACTTGTTTTTTTTCATATAATCCATAAGCACATTCACCGCCTCATCCATGTCGTGACCAAATGTGAGGATCCCCGCACGATCGCCGGCCATAACTATTATTCTTTTCTCATATACATCCGAGTCCTTAAAGAGATGAAGTATGTCCTTTGCCAGTCCGATTGTGCCGTAATCTTCTGATGGACTGGTAGTAGGGACTTTATAGATAAGTTCGTTCCAGAGCTCGATGCTGTGAACATGAATTACAGCGTTTACTCCCGGATCGGCTGAATAAATTGCTGCATGTGTAAGCGACTCAGAAGAAGCCTTAAGCGGGCCAAGGCATTGGACAGCGTTATCGTTTATATTAAAGGAGTTGACTTTCACATAGTGTCCGGGTTCAAGTTCGGGAATCTCGCCTGTTGCAGAACCTGTAATTACAAACTGGTTTCCTCCTATAATGCGCATACTTATATTTCCGAACCCGACTCCGTTCTCATATGCCCCTATGAGGTCCATGTTAAAAAGAATTTCCCGCCAATAATTAATTATTTCGTACTGTTCGTCGGAGATTACAGGCCCCGACTGGTTCCAGTGACAGTTGAATTTAACGGCACCCTGCATATTAATTGAATTTTTCTGAAAACATTTTCCTTATATCTTCTTCCTCTGCCCTGCATATACCCTTCTCGGTTATTAATCCGGTTACAAGTCTTGCAGGTGTTATATCAAATCCGTAGTTGGCGGCAGTTGTGTTTTCCGGACAGATACGTACAGTTTGGACTTTGCCATCGCCATATCCGGAAATTGTTGTTACCTCCTCAGGATCGCGTTTTTCAACCTCTATCTCTTTCAGCCCGTCGCATATTGAGAAGTCAATTGATGATGATGGAAGGGCACAGTAAAAAGGGATCTTATTATCAAAAGCTGCAAGAGCTTTCAGGTAAGTTCCTATTTTATTTGCAACATCCCCTGTTCTCGTTGTACGGTCGCTACCTGTAATAACAATGTCAACCATTTTTTGTTGCATGAGATGTCCTCCTGTATTATCCGGAATAAGTGTATGAGGAACACCATTTTCACCAAGCTCCCATGCCGTAAGTTTAGCTCCCTGGTTTCGGGGACGGGTTTCGTCAACCCAGACATGTACAGGTATCCCCATTTCATGTGCGAGATAAATAGGGGCTGTGGCAGTGCCGTAGTCGACACATGCCAGCCATCCGGCATTGCAATGAGTTAGTATGTTTACAGGCTGCCCGTTCTTCTCTCTGCTAATTTTCTGAATCAGAGGAAGACCGTGTTTTCCAATTTGCCGGCAGTTCTCCTTCTCCATTTCACATATTGCAAGAGCCGCACTTTTTGATTTTTCGGCCAGCATTTCGGGCGAGAGATCAGGACTAAGCTGATCCATTACAAATTTAACAGCCCATGACAGATTTACAGCAGTCGGCCGGCATGAGATCAGGTAGCGGGCAGCGTTGAGAAGGTGATCTCTGATATTTGTATTGTGGTTTATTTCAAGGGTAGCGAGATAGATGCCAAAAGCGGCTGTTGCACCAATAAGCGGAGCGCCGCGTACAGTCATATCACCAATGGCGTTATAGATATCGTCTACAGAGCGAAGGTCTTTGATCTCAAACACAAAAGGAAGTTTCTGCTGGTCGATTACCTTAACTATTGACTGATCGGTTTCGCCGAGCCAGATGCTTTGATAATTTTTGTTTTTGACTAACATCTGTTTTCTCAGGTTTAACTACCCCCTTTCCCGTCCCGCCTAAGCGGGAGGCCTTGTTTTCTGCTCCTTCCCCCTTGGGGGAAGGTTGGGAAGGGGGTTAATATTTATCAAAAATACAAAATAATATATATATGTAGGGAACGGTCGCGACCGTTCCCTACATGAAAAATGGAATTATCGACCGGATTATTCGATGATTTTGATATTTTTTTTTAATTTATTATCTTTGAAAACACGATCAAACATATAAAAACTATTTATTATATGATTAATAAAGAGGAGTTTAGAAGGAAAGTAGTAATTACTGCCGGTCAGATATTCAGCCGTTACGGTTTTAAGAAGACCACCATGGAGGAGATCGCAAAAGGTCTTAAAATGGGGAAAAGTTCGGTATATTACTATTTTGAAAGCAAGGAAGAGATCTTTGAAGCAGTAGTGCTTTATGAGGCTAATGTGCTTAGAAGTGAGCTTACTACAGCCATTAAAGCCGTAGATTCTCCTGTCGAAAAGATGCGAAGTTATGTTTTTGTACGAATGAAATCGTTCGAAAAACTTTCGAATTACTACAATGCCATTTTTGACACTAACCTCGATCATTTTGATTTCATTGAGACGATAAGAGAGAAGTATGATCGCGAAGAGCTTGCTATCCTGCGTCTTATCTTGTATCACGGTGCCCGCAGAAAGATCTTCAATGTTGTAAACAGCGAGTATACGGCTCTTGCAATTCAGACAACACTGAAGGGTCTTGAGGTTCCTCTTTTCTGGAAAAAGAAGGAGATTGACATTGAAAGCCGCCTGAATGCGATTCTCGATGTTCTATTTAACGGAATAGTTAAGCGGTAACTATTTCCGCTTTATTGCGAGTCTTTTATTTTGCTTAATACTCCAAATTAGTCCACCTATACCCAGGAGTACAAAGGGGATACTGAGCCATTGACCCATATTAAGCTTCATTGCAGCCTCAAAAGCTACCTGGTCTTCTTTCAGGAATTCAATAAAGAATCTGGATGTAAATATTAGGATGCAGAGCAGACTTATGAGTAATCCCTGAAGGTGTTCTCCCTTTTTTGACCAGTATATTCTGTAGAGGAGGATAAATATTGCAAGGTAAGCGAGGGCTTCGTAGATCTGGGTAGGATGTTTTGGAGCAACCTCATGGTTCCTGAGAAATACAAATCCCCAGGGGACTGTTGTCTCAACGCCATAGATCTCTGAATTCATAAGGTTACCCATTCTGATAAAGAATCCGGAAAGAGCAACAACTATTGCTATCCTGTCGAGTACCCAGAAGTAATCTCTTTTTTCTTTTCTTATAAAGAGCCAGAGTGCTATTAGAATTCCTATTGCCGCACCATGACTCGCGAGTCCTCCATGCCATGTCATAAGAATCTCAAGAGGATGTTTGAAATAATATTCAGGCTCATAAAAGAGGCAATGGCCCAGACGTGCTCCAGCGATTACTCCGACAGCCATATATATTGTAAGTCTGTCAAGAACAGCATCTCCGAGGTTTTCATTTTTAAACATTCGGTTCATTATTATGTAGCCGAACAGAAATGATGAGGCAAAGAGAAGTCCGTACCATCTTACTGCAAACGAACCTATCCGGAAGATTTCAGGATTTACATCCCAGGGGATAATGAGAAAATGCATTTTAATCGGATTATGTGATTGTCAAAGGTAGAAAATATAATTATTGATCATAATAATACTCTTTTTGAAATATATGGATTTAATTCAATAACGGAATCTTTCTTAAAAAATGATGTAAGTTTGCATATTATAAAGACAAAAAATGGTTATGAAGCGAAAGCTGTTTCCTCTTTGGTATCTTTTTATTTTGCTTATTATGGTATATTATGGTTGTGCAAAAATAAGCGCACCCACCGGAGGTCCGAAGGATAAGACAGCTCCGGTAGTAATAAAAAGTGTACCTGATAACGGCACTGTGAACTTCATCGGAAATCGCTTCGAAGTAACCTTTAATGAATATGTGCAACTTGAAAAGATCAATGATAAATTTATGGTTTCTCCTCCGATGAAGAAGAAGCCTAAGGTATACTGGAGAGGGAAGAGTGTTATTACGGAGTTTGAGGATGAACTTAAAGACAGCACCACATATACTTTTTATTTTCAGGATGCTGTTCGCGATTTGAATGAGTCTAACATTTATGAGAACTTTCAGTTTGTTTTCTCCACCGGGCCGGTAATCGATTCCCTTTCTGTTACCGGACATGTTTTCAATTCATTTGATCTCGAGGTTCCGGAAAAGGCCCAGGTGTTAATGTACGGGGAACTTGCCGACACGGCTGTTGAGAGGCAGATACCTGATTACATTGCCATGGTAAGAGAAGATGGTTATTTCAGATTTGATAATGTAAGGGCCGGAAAATACAGACTTTATGCCCTTGTTGATGGGGATAACAGCCGGAATTACAATCTCAGCGATGAGGAGTTTGCCTTTAGGGCAGAGCCTGTTGAGGTTACTCCGGAGAAAAGCTATATCGAGGTTGTTCCGGATACTGCCTCTAAAAACATTCAGCTGAAAAAGCCGGAGATCCCACTTGACAGGAAATCAGAATACAGTCTTTTTCTCTATAAAGCCTTGTTGAAGAATCATTATCTCACATCCTCACCGCGCCCTGAAAAGTACAAACTTATCTACACGCTTTCTCTTCCTCCGGGTGAAATGAAATTTGATTTTGCAATTCCGGGCACCGGAGAAGATAAATATTTTCTGGAGCGAAGCAGAAACAACGATACGTTAACGGTCTGGATTACTGACAGTACTCTTTTTTCGCAGGCTCAAATTGAAACGCTAGTTACTTATCCATCAACTGATACTCTTGGAATTACCGGTTATAAAACCGATACTATTCCGGTAAGGTATATTGCACCCAGGGCTCCCAGGGTTGCCAGGGCTAAAAAAGCTGTTCTGGCAATCGAATCAAACCTGAGTCGTGGTAACCTGAAACCCGGACAAAGGGTTCTTTTTAATTCCCCTACTCCTTTAGGCGAACCAGATACATCAGCTATAAGGCTTTATGAGGTAGTTGAAAAGTCCAGGAAGAAGCTGGCTTATGAACTTTACCGCGACACCTCCAGTGCATCGCGTTATTACATGAAGGCAACATTAACTCCCGGGAAAAGATACCTGTTTATAGCAGATTCAGCCGCCTTTACCGACATCTATAAGCTTAGTTCCGACTCAACAGGTTACACTTTTGCAGTAAAGGATCCGGAATCGTATAGCAAACTGACCTTGAATATTACGGATTTTGAAGGTAACAGGATAATTCAACTGCTTGATAATTCAGAAAAACTGTTGAGGCAGGTTAAGATAACAAAGCCGGGGAAAGTTGAATTCACTCTTCTCGAAGTTGGTTCATACAGGATAAGGGCAATTAATGACATAAATGGTGACGGGAAATGGACAACAGGGGATTTCACTTCGTTAAGACAGCCGGAACCTGTTACATACTATCCAACAGAAATTGAGCTGAGAACCAATCAGTATATTGATCAGGACTGGGCTCTTAAGGAACTCAATTTTAAAGACGGAAAATTGAGGGCCAAGACCAATAAAAGGTAGAGATTTTAACCATTATAACGAACAACACAGTTAAAAACTTTTTGAATATGAAGGAAATTGTAGCAGGCATTGATATAGGAGGAACCAATACTGTTATAGGGCTGGTTGACAGATCAGGAAATGTGCTGTCTCAAAAAATTATTGAGACCACTGATTACCCGGAAATCAAAGATTTCGTTTCGGCAATTGTATCAAATATCCATAAACTGATGGAAAAGATACCGGGACTGAAGCTTGCCGGAATAGGAATCGGTGCTCCTGATGCCAATTACAACAGCGGTACAATAGAACAGGCAACAAACCTTGTTTGGAAAGGGGTTGTTCCTTTTGTAAAATATGTAAAGGAAATAACAGACGTACCCGTTGCAATCACAAATGATGCCAAGGCTGCCGCTATGGGAGAGATGATTTTTGGCGGCGCAAAAGGGATGAAGAATTTTATAGTCCTTACTCTTGGGACAGGCCTTGGAAGCGGAATAGTCGTAAACGGAGAAGTTGTTTCCGGACATTCAGGATTTGCCGGGGAGATTGGTCAGACCATCGTAATCCCTGGAGGAAGGGACTGCGGTTGCGGACGACAGGGCTGCCTTGAGACATATGCATCAGCATCGGGCCTTGTACGTACGGCTCTGAATCTGTTAAGTGAGATGAATGAAGACAGCAGTCTAAGAGATATTCCCCCATCACAGCTTACCTCTAAAATAATTGCAGAGGCCGCTTTGAAAAACGATCCTGTTGCTCTTGAAGCAATGGATTATACTGCCGAAATGCTTGGATTCGGGATAGCAAACGCAATAGTATTTACAAGTCCTGAAGCAATATTTCTTTTCGGAGGATTGGCACAGGCAGGGGAGACTCTTTTCGGACCAGTCAGAGAGTACACTGAAAAGAACGTCATGCCCGTTTTCAAGGGAACTTATAAAGTATTACCTTCAGGAATTCCGGAAAGCAATGCAGCCGTTTTAGGAGCCGCTGCGCTTGCATGGGAAGAGTTGAAATTATAGTAGTTTTAGGAATGCATAACTTTTTATTATATTTTTGGTTCTCTGAGTTCCGAAGTAAAGCGCTACACGAATATGAAGATTGCAGAAATAAAAAAAACTCAGCTGAAATCTGCTTATCCTGATCTCGGGGATATTTCAGCCGAACTCGACAGCATTAGTGATTGTCTGATTATCGACACAATTAACTGGACTGACTTTCCTTATAAGCCACAGGTTAAGCTTTCAATGTTATATAGCGATAATGAAATATTCCTGAAGTATTATATCTGTGAAAAGTATTTTAAAGCGGAGAAGACAGAATCGAACCAAAACGTATTTGAAGATTCCTGTGTTGAATTCTTTGTTTCGCCGGAAGACGATGGGATATATTATAATCTTGAAATAAACGGGATAGGGACATGTCTGCTTGGAACAGGAACCGGAAGGACTAACAGCATCCGTGCCAACCCGGAGATCATACAAAAAATTAGACGTCTATCTTCAGTAGGGGACAAGCCTGTTAGTGAAATAGAAGGGGAATTTTCGTGGGCGATTACCGTAGCTATTCCTTTTGAGGTGTTTTTTCATCATAATATAAAAGAACTTAAAGGAAAGAGCTTCAGGGCGAATTTCTACAAATGCGGCGACAAGCTCGCAGTACCGCATTATGTAACCTGGAGCAGGATTGGTACCCCGAATCCTGATTTTCATCAGCCGGCATGGTTTGGAGTATTGAACTTTACATAATAAAAAAAATAGTCATGAGCAGAGAATTTAGCAAAGTAGTATTATCAATTCATGCCCACCCCGATGATGCAGAAGCCTGGAACGCAGGAGCCTTAAAGCTTTTGAAGGATAAGGGGTATAAGATTGTCATAGCGACATTTACCTCCGGCGATCTCGGGGGATGCAACATGACAATGGAGGAGACTGCCCGGGTAAGAATTGAAGAAGCCAGGAAAGCAGCAGCAGTACTTGATGCCGAATATTATATGCTGGGAGGCATAGATGGATTTCTTTATGATACAAAAGAGATGCGTCTGAAAACGATATCTCTCATGAGAAAAGTCCGTGCCGGCATTGTCTTTACCCACCTCTCATCAGACTATCATTCCGACCACCGCACAGCGGCAAATATTGTCGAAACAGCGGCTATGGTCTCGTCTCTGGATACGGTTCCTGTTAAGGAAAAAGCGCTTGAAGTAACGCCTTTGTTCTATCATACTTCTCCATTTTCTTTATCTGATCCACTGGGTACGATGATTGTCCCTCCGCATTTCTTTGTTGATGTAACGAGTGCCATTGAGACAAAGAAAAAAATGCTTGAATATCATGTTTCGCAGATCGACCTTATGAAGCATATGCACAAGATGGATGACTTCTTCGGTTTTGTTCTCGAGGGCAACCGCAATTATGGCAGGATGGTTGGCGTTGAATATGCCGAGGTATACTGGCAGCGTCTCGGCGGAGGGTTCCAGAAGGAGAGCCAGGTTCAGAATGATCTTTCAGAATTTCTGATAAATAAAAACAAACAGTCATGAATTTAAAAGAAAAAAAGTACAGTGTATTTGCCCTTGTCAGAGAAATGATGGAGACGCCTGATGTCATTAAATCATTTGATCCGGAGCTTGATTCAAAATTTGTTGCAGCTGTTAAATCGGCCCGCGGACTCTTTCTTACCGGAGAGGGAAGCAGCAGGATTTTCCCGGCAAAAAGAGCCATGACTGCCAATATGAGAAAAGGCAGCAAGCTGAATATTGTTACTGAAGGCTGTACTCAGGCTGAGGAGTATAACCTGAATGATTTTGCAGTTTTTGCAGCGTCAAATTCGGGACAGACTAAAGAGGTTATTAGACTCCTTACCGGTCTAAAGAAGAAAAATCATAAGGCAGTATTCGGTCTTACAGCCAATCCGAATACAAAACTCGAAGAGATTGCAGATGCTACCAATGTTCTTAAATGCGGAAAAGAGGATGCAGTTGCTGCTACAAAATCGGTTGTTGAGCAGGGACTCTTTTACGACGCCCTTATCAGAAAAGTAGCAGGAGAAAAGATGGAAGGTCTTGCAAATCTTGCCAGACAGACTCATGAAGCACTCACTCTTTCTATAGATCCTGCAATTACTGATATAATCAAAAAGGCATCAGTTATATATTTTGCCGGCAGAAATACCGGAGTTGCCGAGGAACTTGCTCTAAAAACAAATGAGATAACGAGAAAGAAATCGACTTTTCTTGAAGGAACATTTGCGGTACATGGTATAGAGGAGGTAATGGATAAAACCGAGGTTGTAATATGGATTGATCCTTTCGTTACTGAGCAGGAAAAATTCAATGAGTGTCTTGTAAAAGGCGTGGGATTGAATATTATTGCAGTATCAACAAAGAAGACAATTTTTCCAACAATTATAATCCCCGATGGCGGTGAGTATGCTGAATATGTGCAGCTTGCAGCGGTGGGGAATGAGTATATTCCGGAGTAGAAGAAGGAAATCCTTAACCGCAAAGGTCACAAAGGGTATTAAAAAGTACGCAAAGTATTTAAAGATCAGGATTTTACTTTGCGTTCTTTGCCTTAGCTTTGTGTTCTCTGCGGTTAAAAAAAACTTAAATATGGCTCCAATTTTATTTACTTCCGGTATCGGGAGTCATGATTGGGGCTTTTTAGGTATTAATCTTCATGTTCTGCTCTGAAAATAAAACCGAAGTGTTATATTTACATATCAAAATTATTTTCTAAAGAATATGGCAAAGAAAGAGGTAGCAGTTGGCATTGACATTGGCGGAACAAATACGGTATTTGGTTTTGTTGACAGAGAGGGTAATATACTTGTGCTCACCGGCAAAAAGATTGGCAATGGAATTGAACTTATTGGTTTCGGTATAGGTGCTCCAATGGGGAATATCAATAAGGGAACAATTGAACATGCTGCCGGTCTACCCTGGAAAGGGATAGTTCCTATTGCTGATTTAATTAAACGGCATACTCCCCTTCCGGTCATTGTTACTAATGACGCTAACGCTGCCGCAGTAGGCGAAATGGTTTACGGCGGAGCAAAGGAGATGAAAAACTTTGTTGTTATTACACTCGGAACGGGATTGGGAAGCGGCTTTGTTATTGATGGAAAACTCGTTTATGGTCACGATGGATTTGCAGGCGAAATAGGGCACACGGCTATCAGGCCGGGTGACTCTAACCGCGATTGTGGTTGCGGGAGAAAAGGATGCCTTGAAACATATGTCTCTGCAACAGGACTGAAAAGATCGCTTCTTAAAATAATGGCAGACAGTAATCGTCCGAGTGAATTAAGAAGTTACAGCTTTGATGAACTTGATGCAGAAATAATACATGATGCCGCCAAGCGGGGAGACTATCTCGCCAAACGTGCATTTACGCATACAGGCAGGATGCTCGGATTCAAACTAGCCGATGTTGTGGCTCATACAAATCCGGAGGCAATATTCCTTTTCGGCGGACTTGCCCTTGCAAAGGATCTGATATTTGAGCCTGCCAAAGAGTATATGGAGGAGAATCTTCTTAGCATTTATAAGGGGAAAGTGAAGCTTCTGGCATCTGAACTCAGTACCCAGAATGCGGCGGTTCTTGGAGCCAGTTCCCTTATATGGTCGTCAAAGGAAGCATAAATTAAACTATAAAATAAGCAGTTATGGCCAACTTCGGAGAGATCTTCAATCATATTCTGGGCGTTGTTTTTATAATTATTGTCTTTGCCCTGGCCTATGCTTATCTGAAGCCACATCAGCTTCACAAAAGAAGACTGGTATCAACGATTTTTTTAAAGATAAGTTATCTTACCTATCTGCTTATTCTTCTTGTAATTATATATTTTTCAGCACTTGTCAGAGGAGGACTTGAGGAGGTCTTTTTCGGGATAGAATTCTTTGCCTTTCTGGTTGTTCTCTTTGTCCCGACAATTGGAATTTTTGCCCGGAAGCTTGGTCAGTTCAGCAAGAAAAGAGAGGGATATAATTACTTCTTCTCAATAGTTAATGTTGTTTCTATAATTGGTATTCTGCTTATGTTTTTCATCTAGTAATTCTAAAATCTGAATATATGATCAAGGAACGCTTAATTAGTTACATTGAACAGAGTATCAGTCAGAACTGGGAAATTGAGGCTCTTTCAAATTACAAGGAACCGGGTTATTCCTATAAAGCCATTGCCGAGAAAATAATAAAGCTTCACCTGCTCTTCAAAGGTTCAGGATTAAGAGAAGGTGACAAAGTTGCCCTTGTAGGGAGAAATTCAGCACACTGGTGTATAACTTATCTTGCCACTGTAACATATGGTGCAGTAATTGTACCCGTTCTTCCCGATTTCAAACCCGAAGACCTGACGAATATTATTAACCACTCAGATTCACGCCTGCTGTTTGTTGATGACAAGATCTATGAGAGTCTTGAAATAACGAAGATGCCCGAACTTCTTGGAGTCCTTTCTCTCGACGATTTCAGGCTTGTGTTTTCACTGAATCAAAGTGTGAAAAAAGTCTTTGCCACTGCCGAGGAAGACTATTTGAAAGCATATCCTTCACTGAAAAAAGAGGACATTAAGTTTTCAGGGATCTCAAACGACAGTCTTGCTGTAATAAGCTATACATCAGGAACAACCGGTTTCTCAAAAGGGGTTATGATAACACATAACAGCCTTGCATCAAATGTGCGCTACGCACAAAATAACATGCCCCTTAAACCAGGAGATCCTGTTGTATCATTTCTTCCTCTCGCACATACCTATGGCTGTGCCTTTGAATTTTTATTTCCGTTTACGTTTGGCTGCCATATAACAATACTAACAAAAACGCCTTCGCCTCAAATTCTGATTCAGGCTTTTAAAGAGATCAGGCCAAGGCTTATTCTGTCGGTTCCTCTTGTTATCGAGAAGATCTTCAAGAAACAGCTTCTTCCTGTTATCAGCAAACCGCACATGAAGATTCTGCTGGCAATTCCCGGGATAAACATAATCCTTCTCAAGAAAATCAGGGAGAAGCTTACAGAAACCTTTGGAGGCAGATTCAAGGAGGTAGTTATCGGAGGAGCCGCCCTAAACGCCGATGCAGAAAAATTCTTCAAAAAGATAGGGTTTAGGTTTACTATCGGGTACGGAATGACAGAGTGCGGACCACTCATAAGCTACGCCTCGTGGGATACAACGAAACTGGGGGCCTCAGGCCGGTCGGTTGATACCCTTGAGGTTACAATTGATTCTCCCGATCCTGAGAATATAGTTGGTGAGATAATTCTCAGGGGAGAGAATGTTATGACAGGCTATTACAAAAACGACAAGGCCACAAAGGAGATGATCGACAGCAAAGGCTGGATGCATACCGGCGACCTTGGCGTAATTGATAAGGAAGGGAATATTTTTATAAAGGGAAGAAGCAAAAGTATGATCCTCGGCCCTTCAGGTAAAAACATCTATCCCGAGGAAATAGAATCGGTAATTAACAACAAGGATTATATAACAGAGTCGCTGGTAATTTCAGAAGACAATAAGCTTATCGGACTCATCTTCCCCGATTATGAAATGATGAAGAGGGATAACATAACTGAGGAACAACTTCTGGGAATTCTTGACCGTACAAGAAAGGATGTAAATGAAAGGCTTCCCGAGTTTATGTCGGTAAGCAAATTCAGAATACATCCCGAGGAGTTTGTAAAAACACCAAAAAGGAGCATAAAGAGGTTCTTGTATACGAAAGAATAGTGAAATGGAAATGTACGTTGTAATTGTTGCCGGAGGCAGCGGGAAGAGGATGGGGGCCGAGGTTCCCAAGCAGTTTCTTGAACTTGCCGGAAGGCCGGTGTTGATGCATACAATTGAAAGATTCAAGGCTTTCAATGAGGCAATTGAAATTATAACTGTTCTGCCCGAAAATCAGCTTCTTCACTGGCTCGACCTTCAGAAAAAGTACTCTTTTACTATACCCCAGACACTCGTAAAAGGGGGGGCACATCGTTTCTCCTCGGTAAGGAACGGACTTAAATTTGTGAATGTCCCGGGACTGGTTGCCATTCACGATGGGGTAAGGCCCTTTGTATCAATCGAAACAATAAAGCACTGTTTCGAAACAGCTGAAAAGACCGGCAATGCAATTCCGACAATATCTCCTATTGACTCCCTCAGGATACTAACCGAAAATGGAAGTACTCCTGTGAGCCGGTTTAATGTAAAACAGATCCAGACACCTCAGGTATTCAGCGCCGAGCTTATCAAGAAAGCATACCTTCAGGAGTACAGGCAGGAATTTACCGACGATGCCACTGTGCTTGAAGCTATGGGTGAAAAGATAAATCTTGTTGAAGGAAACAGGGAGAATATTAAAATAACAAACCCGGAAGACCTTATAATCTCAAAGGCACTGCTTCCAACTGTTTCCTGATTATCATTCATCGTTTCCTCTGCGGGAGCCTGAGCTTGTCGAAGGCCTCTGCGGTTAAATCTTTTCTTTTTTCTTATCTTGCAGATCAATAAATTCTCATCTTATGAAAATCAGGACCCTTGTTTTTGCAACTGTAATACTGATTGTATCCGGTTGCGCCGAACTTATGAATGTTCTTCAGACTGTTTCTCCGCTTCCTCTTACCGAAGAGGAGGTTGTTAACGGATTAAAGGAGGCACTTATGACGGGCGCAAAAAACTCTGCACAGAGGCTTGCCGCTGAAAATGGCTACTACGGCGATGAGGCAATAAAAATTCTTCTCCCCGATGATGCAAAGATGATTCTCGATAATATCTCAAAACTGCCCGGAGGAGATAAGCTTGTTCAGGATGTTGTTTTAAGAATTAACAGGGCTGCCGAAGATGCTGCCAAAGAAGTCGCCCCGGTTTTTATAAACAGCGTTAAGCAGATGACAATAAGAGATGCCTTCAATATCCTCAACGGTGCTGATAATGCAGCAACTTCTTACCTTAAGTCGACAACTTACAGTGAACTTTATGCCTTGTATAAACCTAAAATCCAGGCTTCTACGGAGAAGAAAATTGTAGGTAATATTTCAACAAAGGAGTCATGGGTGGCGCTTACCGGAAAATGGAATTCTCTTGCTAATTCTGTTGCCGGACGTCTGGCAAGTCTTAAGCCGGTAAACAGCGATCTCGACGACTATCTCACTAACAGAGCACTCAGCGGCATGTTTATGAAGGTTGAGATTGAGGAACTTAAAATAAGGAAAGAGACCTCAGCCAGGATTTCCCCTATTCTTCAGAGAGTATTCGGGAGTCTCGATAATAAAGCAAAATAAACAGGAAAAGTTTTACTGATGTTCGATCGTACAGTTTTTAATTTCAAGGGACTAGAGGTACGGGTTTCGGACCATGCCAACGATGGGATACTTGATATTCTTAATCATGCGGTGCAGGGTTCAGAAGGCGGACTTAGATTCTCGCTTCAGAATATTGCTCCCCGCATTGCTGCCTATAAGGACAAAATCAGATTTGTTTCTCTTTACAGGAGAGATCAGGTAACCGGCACTGTCGGTTCGTGTTTCAGGGTTTCGGGACAGGGAAATCTTCGCTTTCCAACATCTTACCTTCGTTATCTTGCATTCCAGTCATCATACCAGTCAGAACCGAACTGGAGAAGAAAAAAAACAGAACAGATCAAGCCCGAGAAAGATGATACCTTCAGGCAGAAAACCCTTGAGATATTCAGCAAACCTCATCTTCTCGACATCGAAAATGTTTTTGAGGGAGACAAGCATATAATGTATGCCTTTGTAGAGAGTATGAATGAGCGGTCTAAAAACCTTGTTAATCAGGCCGGATACGAATATGTGAGATCATTTCTGACTGTTGCCTTCAGCAGGTTTACACCAAAACCCGACAGAAGGGTAGTGAAGCTTGCTGATAGTGATAAAAGTAAAATGGAGTCGCTGCTTCTGGAATATTACAAGGACTATTCCTTTTTCACTTCCGACTATGCCTTCTTTGAAAACAGGTACTATGTGTTAAAGGAGGGAGAAGAGATTATTGCAGGCGTGAGTGCTATTCCTTCGTCTTACAAAGTTTATGACGTTCCCGGAATATGGGGATGGGTTATGATAAATGTTCTGCCAAAGATGCCATATTTCAGGCGTCTTTTCAGACCCGGAGAGTTCCGTTACCTAGTTTTCGATGCTATTTATTGCAAACCGGGCAGGGAGGATCTCCTCGCAAACCTCTTTGAATCAGCCTGTGCAACTGAAGGGTTTCATACCGGACTTACCTGGCTCGATGACAGAAGCAGACTATATGATGAGATCCGTACAGGTGTAAAAATGGGCGCCCTCAACAGGATGCTGAATGCCAAACCCGGACTTGTATATACCCGGTTTATAAATCTCACTGACGAGGAAAAGGAACGCTTTTACGATGCCCCGGCATATATTTCGGGTTTCGATTTTTCATAATACCTCTGCGGTTCTCTGCGTTTTTTTACTCTGCGTCAGCCTGAGCTTGCCGAAGGCCTCTGCGGTTAAAAAGAAATTGATTTAAAAAGAAAAATCTATATCATATGAAAAAAAGGCACATACTTCTTTTTATATTTTTTCTTATATCGGTTACCCTTCCCGCACAGGAAACCCCTAAAGAAAAAGAGACCCGTATGCAATGGTTTAAAGATGCCCGTCTCGGCATTTTTATCCACTGGGGAATTTACTCTGTTAATGGAATAGACGAGTCGTGGTCGTTCTTCAACGGGTATATCTCCTATACCGATTATATGAAGCAGCTCAACGGATTTACCGCATCTGCCTATAAACCCGAAGAATGGGCTGCGCTTATTAAAGAGAGCGGAGCAAAATATGCAGTCCTTACGTCAAAACATCACGATGGCGTTGCCCTGTGGGACACAAAAATGGGAGATCTGAGTGTTGTTAAAAAGACTCCCGCCGGAAAAGATCTTGTGACTCCGTTTACAAAGGCTCTGCGCAAAAACGGGATAAAAGTCGGCATCTATTATTCTCTGCTCGACTGGTCAAATGCTGATTACCCGAACTTAACAAAGACAGAAAAGAGATATGAAAATGATTCCATTAAATGGAACCGTTTTACTGCATTTAATCACGGACAGATTGATGAGATTGGAAAGAACTTCAATCCTGATCTTTATTGGTTCGATGGTGACTGGGAGCAGAGCGCCGCAAAATGGAAGGCCCCGGAAATAAGAAAGATGATTCTCGACAGGAACCCGGCTGCAATTATTAACTCGAGGTTACAGGGCTATGGTGATTATGCCACACCTGAACAGGGTCTTCCGGTTAAGAGACCAGAAGGGGATGCCTGGGAGCTCTGCATGACAATAAATGATTCATGGGGTTATCAGCAGAATGATAAGGAATATAAAACTCCTGCACAGGTTATTAAGATATTTGCCGAGTGTCTCTCCAACGGCGGTAACCTGCTTCTTGATATCGGTCCGAAAGCAGATGGTACAATACCTTCTGAGCAGGTGACTGTTCTTAAAGAACTCGGTAAGTGGAACAAGAAGCACTCGGAAGCTATTTATGGTACGTTGGGCGGACTGCCTGAAGGGTATTTCTATGGCCCATCTACTATCTCAAAGGACAGCACCATGCTATACCTCTTTATAAACGGAAGTCCAAAGGGGGAGGTGATGCTTGAGGGGGTGAAGAATAAAATAAACAGGATCTATGTTGTCGGGAACGGAACAAAACTGATATGGAAAGAGCATCTTAAACCATACTGGAGCAGCAATGCCGGACTCAATTTCATCACTGTTCCTGATGCTGTACTCGATGAATATATTACTGTTCTTGCTGTTGTACTTGATGGAAAACTGAACTTACAGAAATAGGCACAATCTTTTTTTACCGCAGAGTTCGCAGAGGGAAAAACGCAGAGAACCGCAGAGTACTATTAACACATCTTATGACTCTGCGACCCTCAGCGCCTTCTCTGCGGCCCTCTGCGGTAAAAAGGAACCAAATATTTATAAAAGATCTGATATGAAAAGAATATTCTCACCCCTGACCCTGCTGTTAATTATTTCACAGCTGAATCTTTCTGCTCAGGAAGATGAAAGATATGTTCCTGAAACAGACCCTCTTGTTCTTGAGAAACTTGAGCAATGGCAGGATCTGAAATTCGGACTCCTCATGCACTGGGGCACTTACAGCCAGTGGGGAATTGTTGAGTCGTGGTCTATCTGTGCCGAAGATGAGGGTTGGTGCAGAAGAAGCAATCCCGATTATGTGCAGTATAAAAAGGATTATGAAAATCTGCAGACTACTTTCAATCCGGTGCAATTTGATCCTGCCCGGTGGGCAAAGGCGGCAAAAAATGCCGGTATGAAATATGTTGTCTTCACAACGAAGCATCACGATGGTTTCAGCATGTTCGACACAAAACTCACCGATTATAAGATAACAAGCCTGAAAACTCCTTTCCACACAAACCCGAAGGCAAATATTGCCAGGGAGATCTTCAGTGCCTTCAGGGCCGAGGGCATGTGGACGGGGGCCTATTTCTCCAAGCCCGACTGGCATAATGAGAACTATTGGTGGCCAAACTTTGCCACTCCCGACAGGAATGTGAATTATGATGTTACAAAATATCCCGAAAGATGGGAGAATTATGTGCAGTTTACGCAGGGACAGATAATGGAACTACTGGGCGGTGATTATGGCAAAATAGATATACTCTGGCTCGACGGAGGCTGGGTTCAGAAGAGGACAAAAGAGGATATTTTAAAACAGATTACATCTCCCGACTATAAGTTTACCAGGGAACAGAATCAGGATATCAGGATGGATGAGCTTGTTACAAAGGCACGGCAGAAACAACCCGGACTGATAGTAGTTGACAGGGCGGTTCACGGGAAGAATCAGAACTACCTTACGCCTGAAAACAGGGTTCCTGATAAGGCACTTCCTTATCCATGGGAGTCCTGTATAATTGCCGGGGGCAGCTGGTCGTGGCTTCCAGATGCAAAATACATGAGCGGAAGAAATGCAGTTCAGCTTCTTGTTGACATAGTTGCAAAAGGAGGGAACCTTCTTTTCAATATTGCTCCCGGACCCGAAGGTCAATGGCATGACGAGGCTTACCGGCTTCTCGAAGACATAGGAAAGTGGATGACAATAAACGGGGAAGCTGTATATGGAACAAGGGCACTCTCGCCATTCAAGGAAGGCAAAGTGTGTATTTCCCGGAAGGGAGAAAACACCATATACATATATTATATGGCAGATGAAGGTGAAAAGATGCCGGAGAGAATTTCAATGTCATCCTTCAGTCT
>JFJP01039383.1_pt1 | contig 25101 bp, 21 predicted proteins | sample 431651 | NCBI WGS metagenome assembly JFJP01 (sample SAMN02602958, study PRJNA72255) | Microbial mat metagenome, whole genome shotgun sequencing project. | biome: fresh water; feature: sink hole; material: water; isolation source: purple microbial (photo- and chemosynthetic) mats found in...
AAATGAATGCGCAATTTCTGAAAATCGGTCAGAATTTCGCTAATACGTTTAGTTTCGAAAACATAATGTATTTTATGAATTAATGCTTCGAGCGCCACGTTGGGGTTTTTATAATGCTCTTTCAACACCTCTTTTGCATACAATACGCCCACCATATTATCCATTGAGCCTTCGTACACCGGAATTCGCGAATAACCGAATTCAATAATTTGTTCAATAATTTCGTTTATCGAAAGTTTGCTGTCCAATGCAAATACCTGTTGGCGCGGAATCATTATTTGGCGTGCCGTGTGGTCGGTAAAATCGAAAGCATTTTTTATAATATCGTAATTCTCTTTCTGTATTTCGCCGCCTTCTTTGCTTTGGTCTACTAAAAGTTTTAGTTCTTCAGTGCTGTGTATTTCGTGTTCGCCAATAGGTTGAATACCAATCAAATTCAAAAAACCGTTCGAAATGGAATTCATTAACCAAATAAAAGGTCGGAAAATAATAAAGAACAATTGAAGCGGATAAGCAACGAAAAAAGTTGTTTTTTCCGATTTCCGAATAGCAATCGATTTGGGCGCCAATTCGCCAAATACAATATGTAAGGTGGTAATAATCAAAAATCCTAAAGGGAGCGATATGGTATGTAAGGTTTCTTCTGACAGTTCAATGTCTAACATTACGCAAATGGTCGAAATTGATTTTGCAACTACCGGTTCGCCAATCCAGCCGAGCCCTAAGCTTGCCAAGGTTATACCAAGTTGAGTTGCCGATAAATACGTGTCTAAGTGATTTATAATATGTTGCGATTTTTTTGCAAATCGGTTTCCTTGTTCTGCTTTAAGCTGAATTTGCGAATAGCGTACTTTAACAATTGAAAATTCGGCGGCTACAAAAAATCCATTCAGCAATACTAAAAAAATAGTTAATAAAAATTCGGGTAACATTGTTTTTTAAAGTTTTGGCTGCAAAGATAATAATTTAATCAGTTTCCTGTTAAACAATTCGTTTTAACTTTATAACGCTGTGCAACTGTAATTAAACTTTTACCCGATTTGTTTGGTTGTGAAAGTGAATTTTTATTCCATTTTATTGAATAAACGTAGCCTTTAGGCTACGGCTATTCAGAAATTTAACGGAGAAAAGAAAAAATGCCTTTGATTTCTAAAAAAATAAACGCTATTTTTACCAATAGGAAGCTTGTTTGTTTTAAAACATAACAATTTTTAAAACGAATTTCAGCATTAAAAATTTCTTTATAAATTGCTTAATGAAACGAATAATCAATATTATATTGTTTGTGTTTGTTGCAATAGCTGCAAAATCGCAAACAGTTTTTCAATTAAAATCGGTAAATGAAACAGTAATTATCGACAGTAGTTATGTGAACCTGCTGATTGATACAACAAATACAATTTTATTTAAAGACGTACTTGAAGTTGAAACTGCAAACCGATTTGTTCCTTTTAAAAATATACCTAAGTTAGAAAAGCGAAATACCTATTGGTTACGCATTCAATTGCAGAATTCAACCGACCGCGAATACGATTGGCTTGTTCACATGGGGTTTCCGTCGGTGGCAACTATTATTGTTTTGGACACTGCAGGGCAAGTTAAGCAGTTTAAAACCGGCACCTTGGAACTCGGAAAAAACAAACCGCCTTACGAAAGTTTCGACCAAAGTTTTTCGGTAAACCTGCAAGCGCACGAACAAAAAACAGTTTTTATTCTGTTGAAGAATAATGAATTAATGTCTTCAATACTTAGTCTGAAAATTTCGGAATTGAGCAATTACCGAAAGAAAGAGCAACAACGCTATTTGTTTCAAGGTATATTTTTTGGGCTTTTGCTCATGATGTTTCTGTATAATTTGTTCCTGTTCTTTACCACACGCGATTTATCGTACCTGTATTATGTGTTGTTTGTAGGTATTATCGGGTTGTTTTTCTTGAACATAGGCGGCTTGTTGGAACAAATAATTCCTAATTCGCCCCGATTAATTTTTGCTTTGGGAGCATCGCATTATTATGCTTTTGTATTTTATTTCGTGTTGTTGAGGGTTTTTTCTGCAAATATTACCAAACCTGCCAACTTAGATAAATGGCTGAAAACTACCATTTATACTTCCGCAATCGGTTCGGTATTAATTACCGTTGTTTTACTGATTGATTTCGATTTATTCATTATGCTGTCGAGTGTATTTACGGTGCTTATCGTGCTTACCTTGTTGGCGTTTTCGGTAATTTTAAGCTTGTATGGCAGTAAATTGTCTAAATACTTTGTACTGGGAACTTTTTTTATGATAATTGGCGCACTGGTTATGGTGGCAGTTATTGTAAGCGGCAGCAATTATTCATTTTTATACGCTTTTGAAATTGGCGTAGCTGCCGAAATAGTCATTTTTTCGTTCGGGTTAAGCTACCGTTTCAAACTAAACGAGCAACTGCGGTTGCATGCCCAAGAAAAGTTGATTGAACAATTGAAGGAAAACGAACATATTAAAGACGAAGCAAATAGGATGTTGGAACAAAAGGTAATTGAACGAACCGCCGAATTAAACAACGAGAAAATAAAAGTGGAAGAAAGCCACAAACGCATAAAAGACAGCATAAATTATGCAAGCCGAATTCAGGAAGCCATGTTGCCGTCGGTTGAAATTTTAAAGCTCGATTTTCTCGACCATTTTCTGTTGTACAAACCGCGCGATATTGTGAGCGGCGATTTTTATTGGTTCAGGCAAATTGAAAATTATATTTTTATTGTGGCTGCCGATTGTACCGGGCACGGAGTTCCGGGTGCGTTTATGAGTATGTTGGGCATTTCGCAATTAAACGAAATTGTGGCAAGCCGCGAGGTAAACCAACCCAACGAAATTTTAAACGAATTGCGCAGGCGAATAAAAAAATCGTTGCACCAAGAAGGGCAGGCGGGGCAAACTACCGACGGAATGGACATTGCAATTTGTGTTATTGATATTGAAAACAAGACCATACAATTTTCGGGCGCACATAACCCAATGTACATAATACGGAAAAATGAAAGCACCAATGCCTACGAACTGCTCGAAACCAAAGCCGATAAAATGCCCATAGGCGTGCACCCCAAAGAAAACCAACAATTTAAAAACAATGTGTTGCAATTGTTGCCCGGCGATGCGGTTTACCTATTTTCCGACGGATACGTTTCGCAATTTGGCGGCGCAAAAAACGAAAAATTCAAAACAAAACGCTTTCAAGAACTGTTATTAACCCTACAACACGAACCAATGGCAGCACAAAAAGAACTGTTGGCTGCTGCAATTACTGCATGGAAAGGCAATTACGAACAAATAGACGATATATTGGTTATTGGGCTGAAAGTGAGTTAGTACGATGTACCAAGTACGAAGTATATTGTACAATAATTCCCCGGCAGGCACTTCGTACATTATACATGGTACTTTGTACAATTATTGAAAAAATTCGTGTATTCCTTGTTCGAATAAAGAGTTTCAATTTAGATTAACACCTCAAAATCTATCACACTTTTTCCGTAGGGGGTAACTTGCATTTTAATACGGTTTCCTATTTGGCACTTTTCATAATCAGTAGCGGTTATTAAATACCTTCTGGTGTCTAATTTAATAAAATGCCTTGTTCGCTCCGAAATAGAGGTTAGGGTAGTGCTTCCGGATGCTCGGCGGACTTTAATAAATTTATCTTCAATGGTTCCGGTAACCGGTATTTTATAGCCGGCTTTTATGTCGAGCCAATCGTTACGCAGATGATAAGCCAGATACAATGCCACCGTAGAAACGGCAAACAACGGCGCAAAGCCAAAAAGTGTACCTGCCAAATTGGGTTTAGGCGCATTAAAAGTAAACAAGGTGCTAAAGGCTATTCCTATGGCAAAAATTATTGCTATTCCTACTAAGCCCATTCTGAAATCGTACTTCATTTCTTTCAGTTTAGTTTGCGATATAGGAATAGTTTGGGACAAATGATTCATCGTTGTTGTTTCTATTTCGTTACGGCTAACCATTTATTAATAATTTGAACCAAATCGTCTTTACCGTTTATAATAGCTTGTTCATTGTTGAATGTAGCAACAGCTCTGTCATTAGCTTTCCAAACCAGCATATCAAAGTTTTCTTTAATCAATTTGTCTTTGGGTAATTCTTGTACTTTTGCCCCACAATGAAAAATTAATTGAATTTGTTTGGGCGGATTAATTCGCATAGTAATTCTGTCCTTATTTTCAAAGCAATAATTTGGACTATTCCACTTAATATTTTCAATCAAATTACTATTTGCTTGCAAAATTAGGTTTCGTAACAACTCAATTTCAGCTCTAAACGGATGTTTCAGCCCGTCTAAAAAAACAGTTACTTCAGTATTCAAATTAGCCGATTGCGTTTCCATTATTTTCGATAATTATTTAAACAGATGGAATACTTTCCACCAAATTTTTATTTCCTGTTTTGCCATAATTGGTACAAGTAAAACATGCGCTTTTTATCCATTATCCGAACAAAAAGCCCAAAAGCGAAACCATAAAATTACAGCAATAATTTGGTACAAACAAAAAAATCCGTGTTATTCCGCACTTAATCCGTGTATTCCGTGTTCGAATAAAATGTGTTATTAAAGCCCGTTAGGGCTAACCTATTGATAGAAAACAAATACCCTACAGCACAAAAGCGCCGTAGGTGCGACCTACTAAATGTATAAAATAAAAAAAGGTCGCTCCTACGGAGCTCAAAACCGATATTTTTCCTTTTCTATTAATAGTACGCTCCTAACGGAGCTTAGAAAATACATTTTAGTATTCCTCCGCACTTAATCCGCGTATTTCGTGTTCGAATAAAATGTGTTATTAAAGCCCGTTAGGGCTAACCTATTAATAGAAAACAAATACCCTACAGCACAAAAGCGCCGTAGGTGCGACCTACTAAATGTATAAAATAAAAAAAGGTCGCTCCTACGGCGCTCAAAACCGATATTTTTCCTTTTCTATTAATAGTACGCTCCTAACGGAGCTTAAAAAATCCTTTTTAGTATTCCTCCGTGCTTAATCCGTGTATTCCTTGTTTGAATAAATAATTTACTAATTGAAAAAAAATATGTTCTTTTGTACCGCCAAAAAATTATTTAACCAGGAACTTACAACATGTTAGTTAGCCACGAATTAGAAACGCTCGATTTAAGTAAATTTGTACCAATCTATCAAAACCATCCGCATTTCGAAACCATAAACCAATGGCTTACTGCGCCCGGCGAACGAATTTCGGTTAAAGGTTTGGGGCAGTCGGCAGTTAGTTTGTTGGTAGCGGCACAGCACCAAACCGGCAAAGCAATATTGCTTATTGAGCAAGATAAAGAATCGGCGGCCTACAAATACGACGATTTGTGCCGACTGTTGGGCGAACAGCATGTATTATTTTTACCGTCGTCGTTTAAGCGTTCAGTTAAATCGGGGCAAACCGAAAACGCTAATATATTATTACGTACCGATGTTTCGGAAAAACTCAGCCAGCAAAAGCACAACTACATAACCGTAAGCTGGATGGATGCGGTGGCAGAAAAAATTCCGTCGCGCAAGCACCTGCAAGCACATACCTTGTATTTGTCGGCAGGCGAAAAAGTTTCTATTCAGTTTATTGTTGAAATATTGCAGACTTACGACTTTGTTCGTACCGATTTTGTGTACGAACCTGGGCAATATTCGGTACGTGGAAGTATTGTCGATATTTTTTCGTTTTCCAACGACAAACCTTACAGAATCGATATGTTCGACGACGAAGTAGAATCCATTCGTACCTTCGACCTGCAAACCCAACTGTCCACCGCCCGACTGAACGAAATAAGCATTGTGCCCAACTTGCATTTGGCAAGCTTGGAAGAAAAAATTCCGTTTTCCGATTTTCTGGCAGAAAAAACTATTATTTGGATAAACAGCAAGCAACAAGCCTCGCAACAGTTCGACGATTTGTGGAATGCCGAAAACCTTTCGGAAGAAGAAGAAAAAAACATTGCCGATAATTTTATTACCAAAGCCGAGTGGCAGGCTTTTTTGGCACAATATACCACTATCGATTTCGGATTTGGTTTTCAGGAAAAAAAACACCTGAAATTTAATACCCTGCCCCAGCCCGATTTTAAAAAGAATTTTGAAATCTACGCCAATTTTCTTTCAGAAAAAAAACATGAAGGCTACACAAACCTTATTTTAACCGAAAACGATACCCAAGCCGAACGTATAAAAGCCATTTTTGAATCGATTACACGTAATAATATATATACGCGTTTAAAAACTATTTTGCACGCAGGTTTTTACGACACCGATTTAAAACTTATTGTACTTACCGACCACGAACTGTTTGAACGCTACCACAAATTTAGTTTGCGCAGCGAAAACATTAGTTCGGGCAAAAACCACCTTACCTTAAAAGAACTGCAAAACCTAAACCCGGGCGACTATGTAGTGCACGACGACCACGGCATTGGACGATTTGCCGGTTTGCACAAAATAGAACTGAACGGCAAGCACCAAGAAACCATTAAACTGGTGTACAAAGATAACGATGTGCTTTTTATAAGCGTACATTCGTTGCACCGAATTTCGAAATACAAAGGCAAAGAAGGCGACGCACCCAACATAAACAAGCTGGGCACCGGCGCATGGAACAAACTGAAACAGCGTGCCAAAGGAAAAATTAAAGACATAGCCAAAGAACTTATAGCCTTATATGCTAAACGCCGAACCGAGCAGGGCTTTGCCTATTCGCCCGACTCGTATTTGCAACGCTCGCTCGAAGCTTCGTTTATTTACGAAGATACGCCCGACCAATACAAAGCTACTGAAGCCGTTAAAGCCGACATGGAAAAACCCGAACCTATGGACCGACTCGTGTGCGGCGACGTAGGTTTTGGCAAAACCGAAATTGCTATCCGCGCTGCCTTTAAAGCTGTAGCCGACAGCAAGCAAGTTGCCATTTTGGTTCCAACCACCATTTTGGCACTTCAGCATTACAAAACTTTCAAAAAACGACTGCACGATTACCCTTGCAATGTAGAATACATAAGTCGTTTGCGCAAAGCTTCCGATGTAAAAGAAGCACTCAAAAACGTAGCCGAAGGTAAGGTCGATATTTTAATTGGCACCCACAAACTAATTAGCAAAGAAGTGAAATTTAAAGATTTAGGCTTACTTATAATTGACGAAGAACAAAAATTTGGAGTTGCGGTAAAAGAAAAACTAAAACAAATAAAAGTAAATGTCGATACCCTAACCCTTACCGCTACGCCTATACCTCGAACTTTGCAGTTTTCGCTTATGGGTGCGCGCGATTTGTCGGTTATTCAAACACCGCCACCCAACCGCTACCCGATAGCCACCGAGTTGCACACCTTTAACGAGCGCATTATAAAAGAAGCCATTGAGTACGAAACGGCTCGCAACGGCCAAGTGTTTTTTATACACAACCGCGTGCAAAGCATTAAAGATGTGGAGCTGATGATTAACCGTATGTGCCCAAATATAAGCACCGTAACCGCACACGGACAAATGGACGGCGCTGAGCTTGAAAAAGTAATGCTCGACTTTATTAACGAAAAACACGCAGTACTTATAGCTACTACCATTATTGAAAGCGGATTGGACATAGCCAACGCAAACACCATAATAATAAACAATGCCCACCAGTTCGGACTTTCCGATTTGCACCAATTGCGCGGTAGGGTAGGCAGGTCGAACAAAAAAGCTTTTTGCTATTTGCTTGCTCCCCCGCCAAATATGCTAAACCAAGAGGCCCGACGAAGATTAAAAGCCATTGAAGATTTCTCGGAATTGGGTTCGGGTTTTAGTATTTCGTTGCAGGATTTGGATATTAGAGGCGCCGGGAATTTGCTGGGCGGCGAACAAAGCGGTTTTATTGCCGAAATTGGTTACGAAACCTATCGCAAAATATTAAACGAAGCGGTACTCGAATTGCGCGAAACCGAATTTAAAGATGTATTTAATGATGACGACGAATTGCAAGATTTCGACGGAAATACGCACCGATTTACGCTCGATTGCCAAATTGATACCGATTTGGAAGTGCTTATTCCGGAATCGTATATTGAAAACACGGCTGAACGTATTCGATTCTATCGCGATTTGGACAACATTACTTCCGAAGAAAAACTGGAACCGATAACCAAAGAACTAACCGATCGTTTCGGCACTATTCCGCAACCGGTGCTGGCACTTATGGATATTGTAAAACTGCGACGAAGAGCGATGAACTTCGGAATGGAAAAAATTTTACTTAAAAACGAAAAAATGATTTGCTATTTTGTTACCAATCAAGAATCGAAGTTTTATCAAAGCGACGAGTTTGGTCAGGTGCTCAGGTTTGTACAAAAAAACCAACGCACATGCGCTATGAAAGAAACCAACAACCGACTTAGTTTAAGTTTTGCCGGCATAAAATCGGTTGCCGAATCCTTAAAAATAATCGAAAATATTACGAAAAGCTAAGTTTTTTTATTCTTGAATTTATCAATTGCTTCGCGAATTGTTTGGTCGAGTAAATTTTTATCGACCGGTTTTTGCAAAAAACCATAGCTATTCTTAATTTTAGTGCGCGAAATAGTAACTGTATTGCTGTCCGAAGTTAAAAATATAACCGGAATGTTGGTAAATTTATTTAATTCTTTTAAGGTTTCTATTCCATCCATATTATCCATTAAATGAATATCCATAAGAATAATATCAACCGTATTACTTTTGCAAAAATCAATTGCTTCGGAACCCGATTGCAACTTGGCTACCAAGGTATGTCCCATCGATTGCACAAACATGCCCGACACGGTACTTAGCATTTTATCATCTTCAACAATTAAAACTTTTATGGTATTCATATTGGTTTGATATTTCAGAACAAATGTACTACAAAAAACAAAAAAAACAACAATGAATTTAATAATCGACAAAGGAAATACATTTTGTAAAATAGCCATCTTCAATCATCAAATAAAACAGCCCGATTATGTAATAAATGTCGAAAATTCGAAACTTACGGTTGCCCTAATCAAAGAAGTATTGGTAAGTTTTCCGCAAACCAATTCGGTAATTGTTTCGTCGGTTTCGGGTTTACCATGGGAATTTACCGAGTTTTTTCAACAAAATTTTTCAATTTATATAGAAACCAATTGGCAGACTCCGGTTCCAATAATTAACAAATACACCACTCCGCAAACCTTGGGTTTCGACCGTTTAGCAGCAGCCGTGGGAGGTACCGTACTTTTCCCGAACCGGAATTTGATTGTTTTTGATGCCGGCACCGCGTTAACCGTTGAGGTTGTAAACGCCAACCATGAATATTTGGGCGGAAATATTTCGCCCGGTTTAAGTCTACGATACAAAGCACTAAACCTCTTTACGTCGAAACTTCCGGAAATAAGTCCCGAAACCGATTACATCGAAATAGGAATTTCGACGGAATCGGCTATTCGAGCCGGAGTTCAGCAAGGGTTAAAATTCGAAATTTTAGGTTATACAACATATTTTAACAATATTTATTACAATCCGGCGTATATTATTACCGGAGGCGATTGCTTTTTCTTTGATAAAATATTTAAAAGTACCATCTTTGCAGAGCCAAATTTAGTTTTAATAGGATTAAACCGTATTTTATTATACAATGTACAAAAAAATTAAACTTTCAGTTTTAGCGCTAAGTCTTGTATTTTCAAGCCTATATGCACAACATTACACCAGCTCGCCATACTCGTATTATGGTTTGGGCGAAATAAGCAACGCGCTTTCCGGGCAAAGTACCGGCATGGGTTACACCTCGGCAGCTTCGTCGAACGCGGGAAATATTAATTTCTTCAATCCGGCATCATACCAAGGTTTAAGTATTCAAAGCTTTTTGTTCGATGTAAGCATTTCGAGCAAGCAAAGCATTTACAAGCAAAATAATCAGAGTTTTAGCGTAAACAATACCAACCTGCAATACATTGCAGCCGGGTTTAAAGGAACCAATTTTTGGGCAGCCAGTTTTGGAGTTATGCCATACAGCTCAATGGGTTACGACATAAGCATTAGCGATACCGTGGGCACTACCGACAAATACGAACGTTATTTGGGTGAGGGCGGTTTAAATAAAGTTTATTTCGGCAACTCGTTTCGTATTCACAAATCGCTTTGGGTAGGCATAAACGCTTCGTATTATTTTGGCTCGCTCGAAAAACGATTTACTCGAAATGTTTCCGACAGTGCATACTCTACCTTAGTACGTTACGAAACAAACACCAAAATATCGGGTTACCGCATCGATTACGGATTCCAAAGTAATTTTAGTTTAGGAACTACCAAAATAACCATTGGCGGTGTGTACGAAAGTACGGCAAAACTTAAAGGTTACCGCACCGAAGACGGTTTTGTAACCTTTAGCAACAACGGAATTACGAATTCTGAAGTTTTTGTTGCCGAAACAGGCCGAGAGAATAAAAAAACAACCGATATTCCGCAGAAAATTGCTGCAGGTCTGTCACTTAATTTCAACGATAAAATTACCGTAACCGGCGATTACAGCTTGCAAAACTGGAGCAATGCCCTGTTTTTAGGCGAAACATCGGTAAATTATTCGCAATACAGTAAAATTTCGGCAGGCTTGGAATATATTCCTAAAATCACCTCTTACAAATACCGCGAAATTATTCGCTATCGCTTGGGTGCTTATACTTCAAACGGATATATAACTTTACCCGATAAAAATAATGCCATGGTTCAACCGGTATCTTTTGGCGTAACTGCCGGCATAGGTTTGCCTATGAAAGCTTCATTCGGCGGTATGAACCTTTCATTTGAAGCCGGAAAAACCAATGTAGGCGCCCAAGGACTTTCTGAAACCTATTTCATGTTTCATGCAAATTTATCGTTGCGCGATATTTGGTTTATTAAACGTAAATACAATTAAACTACAGCCGGTTTTAAATTCAATCGTTTAAACCATCTGGCTAAAATGAACAAACAATTAGGTAACAATGAATAAACTACGCATAAAATCGAAAATATTGACAGTATGGCAACTGTTTATATTGAAAATGCCGAAATATTGTATTCCGATTCTGCCAGGGTTAAAATGAAAATGAACACAAAACTGCTGGAAAACTATACCAGGCTAGATACGCCATATATTGAAATGAAACAAGGCGTAAAAGTAATTTTTTACGATATTAAAGGCACTGAACAATCAAGCTTAACTGCCAAATATGCAAAATATATAGAACTGCTCGACCTTTGGGAATATAAAGGCGACGTGCGCATTGTAAATACCGACAAAGACGTGCTGGAAACCCAACATTTATTCGCCGATAACAAAAAAGAAGAGCTCTATTCGGATGTAAAATTGGTAATTACTCGCTCAACCGGCAATATTATAAGAGCCAACGGCGGTTTCCGCTCCGATTTCAACTTTAAAAACTATACCATGAAAAAGGTACAGAGCGGTTCGAGTAAGAAAGAAGACTGGGAATTTTAATGCATGAAAAAACGTAAAGAAAAGCAACTTGACCCAAACCGTTTGATTGGCAGCGGTATTGAATTTATGTGGCTGTTATTATGTATAATTTCGATGATAACAGCTTTTTACGACTTATTCTTTCGCAACAATCAATCGTCGCTAATGTTTGCCGCATTTTCGGCAATTTCGCTCGGTATGTATTTTTGGCGCAGAAGGGAACGAATAAAGCGCGAAATGGAAATGCTTAACGACTGACATACAATGCAGAAAACGATGAATGCACAAAACATTTGAGCCAATTAACTAAAACGCACAAAAGCAGAATATTTATTACTTAAAATTCATATTATATAATTATACACATATACGACAAGCCGGCAATGCAATTGTTATAAAAAGCTATAAATTTACAATAGTAAAGGTAACAAGTACGCGTATTGAACTTGTAAACATGAAAATAATACCTATAGAATAAGAAATTTTATTTATATTCGCACCCTGAAAATAATTAATACTATAAACAATCTTCTGAATGGCAACTTTAGAGAATATTAGAAAACGCGGTCCGCTGGTAGCAACAGTAATCGGGCTTGCATTATTGGCATTTATTCTGGGAGATTTATTGAACTCGGGCACAACCCTTTTCTCGTCGGGCAGGTATGAAGTGGCGGAAATTGCGGGACAAAGTGTCCATATTCAAGAATATCAGAATAAAATTGAAGAACTGACTGAAATGTATAAAAGTCAGTATGGCGGTGCAGTAGACGCCGGTTTGAACGACCGAGTTCGCAACGATGTTTGGGAACAATTGGTTCAAAACTACGTTATGAAAAAAGAATACGAAGCAACAGGTGTTGGCGTTCATTCTGAAGAAGTATTCGATATGGTTCAAGGACAAAGCATTAGTCCGATGATTCGTAACTTGTTTACCAATCCGCAAACCGGTGCATTTAATCCGCAAGATGTAGTAAACTACTTGCAAAACATTAAATTCGACAAAACCGGAGCAGCAAAAGCACAGTGGTTGTATATTGAGAAAGAATTATTGAGCCAACGTGTTTACCAAAAATATCAGAACCTGATTGCAAAAGGGCTATATGTAACCGAAAACCAAGCAAAACGCGAAATGGAAGGCCGAAGCAAAGTGGTTAGCATTAGCTACATTGCACAAGTTCTTACCTCGGTTGCGCCCGAAAAAATTAAAGTTACCGACGCCGACATTAAAAAATACTACAAAGAACATAAGAAAAAATTTAAGCAAGAACGCGCAGCCGATATTGCTTACGTAAGTTTCGATGTTACTCCTTCGGCTGAAGACCAACTTAAAGCAGAAGAAGATATTAAAAGTTTATTGAACGAATTTACCTCGACCGAAAATGCCGAACAATTTGTAAATGCAAATTCGGATGCTAAATTTGACCCAACCAACTACAAAAAAGAAGATTTATCGGCAAATATTGCCGAATTTGCTTTTTCGCAACCGCTGGGTTCGGTATTCGGTCCGTATTTCGAAAACGGAACGTTTAAATTATCGAAAATTACCAACCGCAAAATGGTTCCCGATTCCATAAAAGCTCGCCATATTCTTGTATCGGTAAATAATACCGTTACAGCCGAAGCAGCACAAGCTAAAGCCGACAGTTTGAAAAAACTTATTCAGAGCGGAACTGCATTTGCCGAATTGGCAATGGTTAATTCTGACGATAAAGGCAGCGCAATGCAAGGCGGCGATTTGAATTGGTTTACCGAAGGCAGAATGGTTCGCGAATTTAACGATGCTTGTTTTAGTGCAAAAAAAGGCGAGCTTTTAACTGTTAAAACTCAATTTGGTATTCACCTTATTGAAGTAACCGATATAGGAACCGGTTCGGAAAAAGCACAATTAGCCACTTTGGTACACGAAGTGAACCCAAGTACTAAAACTTTCCAAGCGTTTTACAACTCAGCTACTGAATTTGCAAATTCTATTAAGAAAAGCAGTGATTTTGATACCATTATTTCGCAAAAACGTTTAGAAAAACGTATTGCAGGTAACTTGGGCGAAATGGATTTCAATATTGCAGGGTTGGAACAACCTCGCGAACTTATTTCTTGGGTTTTTAAAGGCGAAAAAGGCGACATTTCGAAAGTATACGAATTGGGCAATCGCTTTGTAGTTGCTCAAATTACCGAATTAAAAGAAAAAGGTTTCGCTTCTATTGAAAGCGTAAAACCACAAATTGAAGCTATTTTAACCACCGAAATGCAAGGTGCATTCTTAGCCGAAGAATTCAAAAAAGCTGCTGAAGGTCAAAATAACTTAACTGCAATTGCATCAAAACTGCAATTGGAAGTTAAAAATGCCGATAACATCAGTTTCAGTGCATTTGCAATTACCGGTGCAGGCAACGAACCTAAACTTATAGGAACGGTTTCCAACTTGGAAAAAGGTAAATTATCGAAACCAATTATTGGTACAAATGCCGTATATATTGCTATAGTAAATGAAATTACCGAAAACCCTGCCACACAAACAGCAACGGAAGAACAACTTCGCATGCAACGTTCTATTGCCGGCAGAGCAGGTTTCCAATCTTACGAAGCATTGCGTCAGGCATCAGAAATAAACGATCTACGATCGAAATTTTTCTAATCCAACCTGCTAATTGCACAAAAAAAAGGAAGCTTAATTTAAGCTTCCTTTTTTTATCTATAAATCAATTTAGTCTTTAGAAACAAAACTAAAAGGCAGATTCAAAATATCGGCATATTCTTGCCCTTGTTCCAACATATCGTCGTCAAAGCGTTCGTATTTCCATACTATACTTACTTTAACGCCTTCCAAATACAGTTTTTCCAATCGTTTCATTACACCAAACACGGCTCTTTTCGAGGAACTGTTCAAATAATAAAAATCGAATTCGCAATTAAGCGGTCGGTTTAGCGTTGCAACATAGGTATCAACCCATTCTATTATCGGTTCGTAAACCGGAATAGCATTTTCGGCAAAGGAAGGACCGCTAATAATGAATTCGCATGAATTCTCATCTAAAACTACAGTTGGTGCATCTTTACTGCCATCGGACCGGTACATAAATTTTCAATTTAATTATTGTACAAAAATAACAATAAAATTAAGCAAAAAGTATTACAAACAATGTACCGGATAAAAAAAACACAACTTATTTCACTATAAATTAAAAATTATAAGAAACACATTTCATTTAACCAATAAAAATCTATTACTTAGCGTGCTGAAAAAAAGAGACAAAACTACACGAAACAAAGTATGAAAAAGATTCTTACCTGTCTGAAATATGCCTTAGCAATTCTTTTTTTTATTTTTTCTTTCGGATGCAATCCGATAAAACCACTTGAGCTGGAAGATATAGAAAGCTTATCGATAAAGCAAATGTCGTTTTCGTACCTCGATGTTGAAGTAAAACTGCCGGTTAAGAATCCGAATTCTTTTTCATTCAAAATAACCAAAATAAATTTAGATGCCAGCATTAACGGAATGCATGTAGGCACCATTACCGAACAACAAATAATTCCGATTAGTGCCAATAAAAAAGAAACCATTACTCTACCGTTGCGAGTACAAACCAAAGACCTGCTTTCGGGCGCATTAAATCTTTTTTTAAACTATTCCGAGGCTAATTCGAAGCTTAAACTTTACGGTACCATAGAAGTTAAAATTTGGGTTTTCTCAAAAACTATTTCTATAAATCAAGAAACTCAAATGGTTCGACCTAAAACTACAAATTAATTTGCATTTTGCGGAATAAACAAAGTTAGAACTTTCGCAAAAAAATCTTACTTTTGCAGCACCATAACAAAAATTGTTTAACAAAACCATTTCTGACAAAATGCAAAAACTAATTACAGCCTTGCTACTGGTGCTTATTACTAGCGCTATATCGTTAGCACAGGAAACCATTAAAGACATGGGTTTTACCGACATGTTTATAATTGCAGGCGAAAACACTGCAAAATATGGTAAAGTTGAAATTTTTTCTGATGCAAAAATTGACAAACTTCTTCAAAAACATATTGCAGTTAACAGCACAAACTCCGGGCTAAAAGGTTTCAGAATTCAAATATATTTTAATTCGGGTTATAATTCGCGCGAGGAAGCACTTAGAATTAAAAGCGAATTTGAAACCAACTACCCAAATGCTAAAGCTTATTTAACGCATCAAAGTCCGTTTTTCAGACTTAGAGTTGGCAATTTTAGAACACGCGCCGATGCTATGCGATTTGAAAAAGAACTGAAATTGGTGTATCGCGGTTGTTGGATTGTTGAAGACAAAATTGAATTTCCGTCGCTTTAAAGCACGGATTTTTTTGTTTTTTTATATGAAGAATAATTAATTACTTATGAGTGACGCTATAAAACACGAGTGCGGAATTGCTTTAGTTCGACTTCGCAAACCGCTAACCTATTACTTCGAAAAATACGGAACTTGGCAATACGGCTTGCAAAAAATGTATTTGCTTATGGAAAAGCAACATAACCGCGGACAAGATGGCGCGGGTATGGTTATACTTAAAACCGATGCCGAACCGGGCAATAAATATATTCATCGTTTTCGTTCAAATCAGTCGGAGCCATTGCGCGACATATTTGGGCAAATACGCACCCTTACCGAAGTGCAAAGAGAGCAATCTCCCGAATTATTCAAGAACCCCGAGTGGGCTATGGTAAACTCGCCTATTGCCGGCGAACTGATGCTTGGGCACATGCGATACGGCACCTTTGGCAAAAATAACATTGAAAACGTGCACCCGGTAATGCGCGAAAACAACTGGCGTTCGCGCAACTTGGTGTTGGCAGGCAATTTTAACCTTACCAATGTGGACGAATTGTTTCATTTGCTCACCGGTATTGGTCAGCATCCTAAAGATTTTAGCGATACCGTTACCATGCTCGAGAATATTGGGCACCATTTAGACCAAGAAAACGAAGGTTTGTACGATTTGTATAAGCGCCGCGGCTATGGTAAAAAAGAAATTGCCGGACTTATTTCGCACAATATTGATATAAAAAACATTCTGCAAGTTTCGTCCAAACGTTGGGATGGCGGTTATACAATTGCCGGACTTATTGGTAACGGCGATGCATTTGTTCTGCGCGACCCGGCAGGCATTCGCCCTGCATTCTATTATATCGACGACGAAATTGCCGTAGTAACTTCCGAACGACCAATTATTCAAACGGTTTTAAACGTACCTTACGAATCGGTGAATGAACTTAGCCCCGGACATGCACTAATTTTAAGAAAAACCGGTGAAATTTCGGAAGAACTGATTAATAAACCTGCAACACGCAATGCATGTTCTTTCGAACGTATCTATTTTTCGCGCGGGAGCGACCAAGATATTTATAACGAACGTAAGAAAATGGGCGAACTGCTTGCTCCGGCAATTATTAAAAGCATTGGCAACGATTTGGAAAATGCCGTTTTTTCGTACATTCCAAACACCGCCGAAACTGCATTTTTGGGAATGGTAAAAGGCTTGGAAACGTATAATATAAAACTTCAAACCGAAAAAATACTGGCATTAGGCAATCAAATAACACCTGAAATTCTGGAGAAAATTTTACAAAATAGGGTGCGGGTTGAAAAAGTTGCTATTAAAGATGTTAAGTTGCGTACATTTATTACACAAGACGAAGGCAGAGAAGATTTGGTTGGGCATGTATACGATATAACCTACGGAACCGTGCGTGCCGGTATCGACAAACTTGTAATTATTGACGACTCAATTGTTAGGGGCACCACATTGAAGCGAAGTATTTTAAGAATATTGGACCGATTAAACCCGAAAAAAATAGTAGTGGTTTCCAGCTCGCCACAAATCAGGTACCCCGATTGTTATGGCATTGACATGGCAAAACTTAACGATTTTATTGCCTTTAATGCTGCTGTTGAATTATTAAAAGACCACGGTAAATCGAAAATTTTGGATGAAGTGTACAAAAAATCGAAAGCACAAGAAAATAAGCCAAAAGAGGAAATTGTAAACTACGTTAAAGAAATTTATCAGCCATTTACAGCCGAAGAAATTTCGGGAAAAATTGCCGAAATGCTTAAACCTGCCGACATGAAAGCCGAGGTTGAAATTGTTTTTCAAACCATTGAAGACTTGCACCTTTCGTGTCCAAACAATAAAGGCGATTGGTATTTTACCGGCAACTATCCTACGCCGGGAGGTAACAAAGTGGTAAACAAATCGTTTATAAATTTTATTGAAAAGAAAAACGAACGAGCTTATTAACAGTATATTATATAAAACAAAAGCCGCCGAAATAAATTTTCGACGGCTTTTTTTTATACTTGCTATTGATTTCTGCTTTTTAATTCACTTAAATAGGTATCAATATGCCGTTCTTTTTTCGATTCAAAAATATCCGGAATCGTTATTATCAGTCCGGTTTCTTCCACATTACCAAAACTATAATTCATAGCTGTTCCAAAACTCATCATAGTTGAAGAAATACTCATATACGAATTAATAAGCGGAGGTATTAACTCGCCCAGTGCACGAACTTTCGCCGATAGTTCTTTGTAATTTTCCTTATAATCGTCCGATAAAAATAAGGTTTTTAAGTGCTCCACATCGGTTTCATATGAAAGCGGCTCCTTTGGCGACATAAGCCCAACGCGGTCGGGGAATTGCGATTTAAGGAAATACAACATATAATCGCGAGCTAATCGGTTAAAATGAGTATACATGGTTACCTTTCCGAAAAAATATTTCATGTTCGGGTATTCAACTATAAGCGCACCAAGTCCATCCCATAAATTATCCAGTGCGTACAATGCTTTTCGTCCGGCACTTCGAACCTGATAATGCGGCTGAACAAACGAACGTCCTAATTCAATAGTGAACGGCAAATATTCGTTTATAAATTTAGGAGTAAAATTCAATAAACCGGAGGTTGCAATTAAAGGCACACCTTGCGGGTCAAATTCTACTTCATTTCCCAAAATAAACCGATAACCACCCAGAAATTCTTCTTTTTCCGGATCCCAAACCACCAATTGGTGGTAAGGTTTATCGCCCAAATCGTACTTATCAACGTCCGATTCCTTGCCGGTACCGCCTCCGGCATACCGAAAAGTCAGCTCACGCAATCGTCCTATTTCTTGCATTAATATTGGAGATTCGAAATGCGTAAAAAAATAAATTTCGTTATCTCCATTATTGGTACGCCGAATATAGCGCACTCTTTTTAACTCCTGTTTAATTACTTCTTTGTCAATTGCTTCAATTACATCCTTCATTTTGCTTACATTTTCGGTTCTTATATTAACACTCACAACTATTCGGTATACGTTGCATCGTTATTTTTAGCTAATTCGTACACGAAATCACGCATTTTTTCAGCATGAAAATTCGGATTTCCGTTCGCTTTAAAATATGCATACGGAATTGGTTTGCCTATGGTTATAGTTATATGGTCTTTACGCTGACGAAATAATTCGTCGACCAAGAAAAAAAGTTCTATATTAAATTTTATACCCAACTTCTTTCTCAGGTTGGCGAAATTATAGAAAAAATTAGTTAACCTTCCCGACACATGAATAGGAACAATATCGCGATGATGTTTAATTGCTCTTTTTACGAAGGTATTTTTCCATTCCAAATCTTTAATAACCCCTTTTGTACGTCGAGAAACCATACCGGCAGGAAAAAATAAAATATTAATATCGCTGTTAAATTCGGCATCTAAGGCGGCAACTGCATCTTTAGAATTTCCTCCATACAAATTTACGCCAATAAAACAAGGACGCATACTCACTAAATTGAGCATTAAGTCATTCGATATTGATTTAGTCTCTTTAGAAAGTTTTGTTAATTCGCGAATAAGCAATGCACCATCTATTCCGCCCAGTGGATGATTTGATGCAAAAATAAAATTCCTTTCACTATTTTGCAAATTCTCACCCCCTATTACGGTAACCTTGGTTCCAAACTCAACAGTCGATTCGTTTACAAAATCAATTCCGCTTAAATGCTTATATGTACTAACAAAGTAATTTAAATCATCCTGATGAATTATTCGCTTAATATAATTGATAATGAATTTAGGCAACATCTTCAAAATTTTACTATTGCGGCTCTTAATTACTTTATCAATATCAATGAAAAGATCCTTTTCTTGTACATTATTTTCCATATAGCACTAATTTTCAAACAATTAAATTATTATGCATGCAAAGTTTAATATTAGGTAAAAATCGGATATTTTTTTCACTCGTACAAGTATTTTTCTACTAAAACCTAATTTTAATCATATTTTCATGGTTGGTAATGGTATGTAAAAAAAAAGTTATCAACAATTGTGTAATATTGTGGAGTAAAGTGGTGAAATGTGGAAAATAATTCGTAATTTTACCAATTAAAGTATTATTGTATAATAATGACAACATTTATAGGCGATTTTCCTTGCAAAATTGACGAAAAAGGGCGTTTAGCCTTTCCGTCGGCCTTCCTAAAACAATTAGGTGAGGCAGAGGAATACCGTTTTGTTGTTAAGAAAGACATTTTCGAAACCTGTTTAGTGCTTTATACCATGGAAGAATGGCAACGACAAACCATGATTTTGCGTTCGAAATTAAATCCGTACAAAAAAGAGCACAATACATTTTTGAGAACTTTTTATAAAGGTACCGCCGAAGTGGTTTTAGACAAAAACAACCGATTGTTGTTGCCAAAACGTTTAAGTGAATTGGCTCAAATTGATAAAGAAGCGCTTTTGGCGGGACAGGACAATAAAATTGAAATTTGGTCGAAAGACTTGTACGATCAAATTTTTGACGACGATGATTTGTTTGCCGAAATGGCTGAAAAAATACTGGGCAACGACAGTGTAATGCCCGAAAAATTTGACAGTTAAAAAAGTGAAATTAACGTTTAAAACGGAAGCGAATGTACGAATACCACATACCTGTTTTGCTCAACGAATGCTTGGAAGGTTTAAATATTAAGCCAAACGGCATTTATGTTGATGCTACATTCGGCGGCGGCGGGCATTCACGCGAAATTTTGGCTCGAATTCCGCAAGGTCGATTATTGGGTTTCGACCAAGACCCCGACGCGCAAAAAAATGCATTCGACCACCCTAATTTCACTTTTATACGAAGTAATTTCAAATTTCTCGAAAACTTCTTGCGTCATAACAACGCCGAACAAGTAGATGGAATTTTAGCCGATTTCGGAATTTCATCGCACCAAATTGACGATGCCCGGCGCGGTTTTATGTTCCGCAACGAAGCACCGCTCGATATGCGAATGAATACGGAAACCGGAATTACTGCAGCCGACATTTTGAACCAATACGACTTTGTAAAACTGATACGAATTTTTAGAGATTATGGCGAAATACTAAACGCTAAACCATTAACTGAACGTATTTTAAACGCTAGAACCAATAAATTATTCGCGCAAAATTCCGATTTAATTGAAGCCGTAGCCGGATTGTATCCGAAACAAAAAGAAAATAAATTTTTAGCCCAGGTATTTCAATCGCTTCGCATTGAAGTGAACAATGAAATTGAAGCCTTGGAAGCCTTTTTGGAACAGTGCATACAGGTACTAAAACCGGGAGGAAGGTTGGTTTTACTTACCTATCATTCATTAGAAGACCGACCGGTTAAGAACTTAATTAAAACCGGAAATGTAGAAGGAAACGTGATACAGGATTTCTACGGAAATGTTCAAACACCTTTTCAACTTATTACCAAAAAGCCAATTACGGCAAGCGAAGAAGAGCTTGAACGCAACTCGCGCGCCCGAAGTGCAAAACTTAGAGTAGCAGAAAAATTATGAATTTTAAGTTAAATTATAAGAAACTGCCCAAGCCCGATGCGGAAGGCTTCGTCGAAAATTTTAAAGCAATTTTCGACGGGTCTGTTCTAACCGGAAAGACATTTACTAGCCAAACACCATTCATTTTTTTTATGGTGTTTTTGGCTTTAATATACATTTTTAACCGATACAAAGCAGAAGGCACATTTTTGGAAAACGCAAGGCTTCAAAAAGAAATTAAAGATTTAAGAACCGAATCGATGGGTTTGGCAACCGAACTGATGCATATAAGCAACCAAACCAATATAAATGTGCTTACGCTCGAAAAAATTGAAGGCTTAAAAGAATCGGTTGAGCCGCCGAAAAAAATTGTATTTAAAAAAGATTAACTTATTAAATGTCAGTAAAAAACGACATATTATTACGCTTCGGAATAACCTATGCATTCATATTGTTAATTGCGTTGGCAATTGCAATAAAAGTGTTTTTGGTTATGTTTGTTGAAGGCGACCGGTTGCGAAGTTTAGCGAAACAAAAATCGTTGAAAGATATTACTATTGAAGCGGTTAGAGGTGAAATTTTGGCCGACGACGGCAGAATTCTTGCTGCCTCGGTTGCCTATTACGACATTTTCATGGACACGCGCGCCGGTGGATTGAAAAACGACGTTTTTAATGAAAACGTAGGTGCATTGGCTAAAAAATTGGCAGAACTGCTTCCTGAAAGCAACCAAACTAATGCACAAACGGCAGCCAAATATAAGGCAAAACTTAAAAACGGCAGGCTTCAAGGTGCTCGCTACTTGCAAATAGCTAAAAACATAAACCATAAGCAGTTAAAAGCTTTAAGGCAATTTCCGATTTTCAATTTGGGTGCCAATAAAGGCGGTATTATTATTATACAAAAAAATATTCGCAAACAACCGTTTAAACTTCTGGCTTCAAGAACTATAGGCAGGGTTAAAAACGAAGGCGAAACACATAACGTAATTGGTATTGAAGGTGCATACGACTACGAACTTGCCGGCAGAAATGGCCTACGCCTTGCCACTAAAGTTGGCAGCGCTTGGATGCCAATACCGGGCGGACAAGAAATTACGCCTATTGACGGCAGAGATATTATAACCTCGCTCGATATAAATTTGCAAGACGTTGCCGAACATGCGCTTTACAGCCAACTTAGCAAACACGGTGCACACCACGGAACAGCAATTTTGATGGAAGTAAAAACCGGCGAAATTAAAGCCATTGCGAACTTGGCAGACACCTTGGGCAATTATCGCGAATCGTACAATTATGGTATCGGTTTCCGTTCTGAACCCGGTTCTACTTTCAAATTGGCATCTATGATTGCTTTGTTGGAAGATAACTACATAAGTGCTAACGATTTGGTGCATACCGGAAATGGGATTACGCATTTTCATAATTTCCCGGTTCGCGATTCGAAAAAGGGCGGACTTGGCACCATTACCGTGCAGGAAGCTTTTGAACTTTCGTCGAATGTGGCTTTTGCAAAACTGGTGGTTGAACATTATGGCAAAAACCCGAAGAAATTTGTAGACCGTCTATATTCCATGAACTTAAACGACCCACTTGGTATTGAACTTAAAGGCGAAGATAAACCTTATATGAAATACCCCGGCGACAAACTTTGGTCGAATGTGTCGTTGCCGCAAATGTCGATTGGCTACGAAATATTGCTTACACCGCTGCAAACTTTAGCGTTTTATAATGCCATTGCCAATGGCGGCAAGTTTGTAAAACCCAAATTTGCCAAAGCTGTAAGCGAGCACGGTCGCGTTGTTCGCGAAATTGAAACGGAAGTTATTAACAGTTCTATCTGTTCGGAAAAAACTATAAAAACCGTACATAAAATGTTGGTTGGCGTGGTTGAAAACGGAACAGCCATGAATATTCGTTCGAAACATTATAAAATTGCAGGTAAAACCGGTACCGCATTAATGGCTTTCGACCGAAGCGGTTATGCACATGAATATCAAGCTTCGTTTGTTGGCTATTTCCCTGCCGACAATCCGCAATATTCGTGTATTGTGGTTATTTCGCGTCCGCAAGGCAGCGAATATTATGGCAACCTGGTGGCAGCTCCGGTGTTTAAAGAAATTGCCGACAAAGTGTATGCTACACGAATAAACTTGCACAAAAGCATCGAAAACAGAGGCTTGCAGGCAAATGCCGAAATGCCGATTACCAAAAACGGGTTCAAAACAGACTTAACAGCCGTTCTAAATGAACTTGGAATTTCGCCTAAAAACAAAGCCGGACAATCGAATTACGTGGTAACAGTTTCCGAAGATAAAAAAATTGTATATCAAGCACGAAAAATTACAGGAAAAGAAACCCCGAAAGTTATAGGAATGGGGGCTCGCGATGCAGTTGCAATACTCGAAAACTTAGGCATGAAAGTAAAAGTTCATGGCAGAGGCAGGGTAGTTCGCCAATCGATTTTACCGGGTAAAGGATTTAGAAACGGCGACTATATATTATTAACACTTAGCAAAATATAGAATTGAAAACCTTAACCGACATACTAAAAAATGTTGAAATAGAAGCAGTTTGCGGAAACTTGGCAACGAGTATCTCCGAAATTTCATTCAATTCAAAAAACATTGCCGCAAATGGTTTGTTTGCAGCAGTTAAAGGCGTGCAAACCGACGGACATAATTATATTGAAAGTGCAATAACAAACGGTGCTATGGCTGTTTTGCTCGAAAATATGCCTTCGGATTTAAAATCTTCAGTAACGTATATTCGAGTAAAATCGGTTGCAAAAGCATTGGGTTTGGTCGCATGTAATTTCTACGGAAATCCTTCTGAACAACTTAAATTAGTAGGTGTTACCGGAACCAATGGAAAAACCACCATAGCCGGAACCTTGCATAATGCAGTGCGTGAAATGGGCATAAGTGCCGGTTTAATTTCGACGGTGGTGTACAAAGTTAACGACCGTGAAATTGAAGCAACACACACCACACCCGACCAAATTAGTTTGAACAAACTGTTGGCAGAAATGGTGGCCGAAGGTTGCGAATACGCATTTATGGAAGTTAGCTCGCATGCTATTGACCAACACCGAATTGCAGGTTTGCATTTTAGCGGTGGCATTTTCACCAATCTTACGCACGACCATTTAGATTATCATAAAACCTTCAAAAATTATATTGAAGCTAAAAAGAAATTCTTTGATTTTCTACCTAAAACAAAAAAGTTTTGGGTTGAAAAATTTTGCCGATTTCCATACGCTCATTCTTGAGAAAGATTTCGAAGGAATGTTGCTAAGCATCAACGGAACTGAAGTTTGGGTACGTTTTACCGGCGATTTTAATGCTTCGAACTTAACTGCAGTGGTTGCAAGTTTGAAATTGTTTGGTTTCGATTTTCAAGAAATTTTAACGGTAGTTAGCAAACTTACCCCAATTGCCGGACGATTTGAAACGGTGAAAGGAAAAAACAAAGTTACTGCCATTGTTGATTATGCGCATACACCCGATGCCTTAGAAAACGTGCTTTCGACCATTAAAGACATTGACGACCACGCCCGATTAATTGTGCTGGTAGGTGCCGGCGGCGACCGTGATAAAACCAAGCGACCGGAAATGGCTCGTATTGCCGAAAAATATGCTTCGGTACTAATTCTAACATCGGACAATCCGCGAACCGAAAAACCGGAACAAATTATTGACGATATGCAGCAAGGTTTGCTTAAACGCGATAAGGCGTTGCTTATAACCGACCGCAAGGAAGCAATTAAAACCGCCTGCGCAATGGCAAATTCGGGCGATATAATTTTAATTCCGGGCAAAGGGC
>JFJP01001839.1_pt1 | contig 25098 bp, 22 predicted proteins | sample 431651 | NCBI WGS metagenome assembly JFJP01 (sample SAMN02602958, study PRJNA72255) | Microbial mat metagenome, whole genome shotgun sequencing project. | biome: fresh water; feature: sink hole; material: water; isolation source: purple microbial (photo- and chemosynthetic) mats found in...
TTAAGCGGCTGTATGCTTTGTCCAATTTGTTAGTTTTGTGCTTTAGGTAGGTGTACTACTTTCCGTACTACTATGACAAAAGTTGCTGTAACGCATTGATTATTAATTAGTTAAAGTGTTTACGACGTCTTCACACGGCAGGGGTCACTGGTTCGAAACCAGTACCGCCCACCAAAAAACACAATAATAATCAATAAATTAGCCAACGAAAGTTGGCTTCTTTATTTCACTGAAGCGATACGGTATTAATCAGTCGGCCGTGCTAGTTGTCGCCACGCACACGCGGTTGCGACCGCCGTTCTTCGCCTGATACAGCGCCCCATCGGCACGACTGACAGTCTGCTCGGGCGTTTCGACACCGACGTACTTGGCGACGCCGATGCTGATAGTGACGTCAACGCCGGGCTCGCCGAAGCGGGCCTGGAATACCGCCTTCCGCAAGTTTTCGGCAACGCGGCTAGCTTCGTCCAGATCGCAGTTCTGCAACACCACCAGGAACTCTTCTCCACCCCAGCGCACGGCGATGTCGGAACTCCGCAGCGTGATCGTGAGCAGGCGCGCGATGCCAGCCAACACTTCGTCGCCGAGCCGGTGACCATGGAGGTCGTTAATCGACTTGAAGTGATCGACATCTGCCAGCAGTACGGTGATGGGCTTGGGATCGCGGCGATAGGCGGCCAGCAGCTTGTCGATGAGGATGGTAAAGGCATGGCGATTAAGCAGGCCGGTCAGTTTGTCGGTTGACGCCATTTCCTCGATGCGGGACTGGTAGCGGGAAACCACGAGATGCGCCAGGAACACAACAATTAGCGTCACCGCCAGACTGATGGCAAGATTGGCGTACAGGGTCTGGCGAATGCCGGCCAGCGCCGTCTCCTCGTTCTGCTCCACGAACAGGTACCACTTCAACTCGGGCAGGTAATTAACGTGGAGAATGTGATTATCGCCCTTCGCCTTGAACTGGTAATAGCCGCTCTTCTCCTTCAAGATGCGATCGACTAGCACACCCACGCCCTCGGCGGCGCGCAGATTGGTATCGAGGTCGATGCGACTGCCGATGACAACGATCTTGCCCTGTCCGTCGACAAAGTAGATGGTGCGCTGGTAACGCTGCTGGTATTCGGTAATCAGTTGGCGCACGGCATTCACCGTCAGGCCGATGCCGGTGGCGCCGATGTAATTGCCGGCAAAATCGTAGACGCGATAGTTGATGAATATGGTCAAGGCATCGGCGTTGGCTAGATCATAATCAACGTTGATTTCGTAGTCCGTCTTCATGTCGCGCACTCGGTAATACCAGGCATCGCGAGGTTCCGTGGGTGAAACGCGCTTGAAAATGCCTGCGCCGGTGTAGTAGATCGACGTCTTTTCGGAAACGAAGAAACTACTGAAGGCGCCGTAGCGTTCTTTTACCTCGTTCAGATAGCGGGATATATCGCCGATGTTGTCCTTGCCCTGACGTTCCCCCTTTCCCTCACCCTTGACCACCCAGTCACGCAGGAAAGTGTCGTTCGCCATGGTCGAGGAAACCAGCACAGGCCGTATCAAGTCTTTCTGGATGCCGGAGTAGATGTTGCTCGACGTGAGCGGCAAATCCTGACCAATAATAGTGTCGCGAATGGCATGTTTCGAAACTTGATAACCAAACATCGACGTAGCGAGGAAACCCGCCGTCAGTAGCAGGCTCAGAAGCACCAACAGGCTACGGTGATCGAAAATGCGTTGATAAGTCATGGCGGTGGATTCTACCGGATGGATGTATCGCACAAATATGGGTCGGATAGACTGCCGCGATGAATTCAGTCCACCGCAACATTCTCCTCCTCGCCATTGCCCAGGGCTTCCTGCTGACCAACGGCGTCACTTTGGTCGCCGTAAATGGCCTGATTGGCGTGTCGCTAGCGCCGACTTTATGGATGGCAACGTTGCCGGTCACCGCTTACGTTGTCGGCGCGGCGTTGACCACCCTGCCAGCGGCGTTTTTCATGAAGCGACACGGTCGCCGTCCCGGCTTCATGCTCGGTTCGGGCCTCGGCATGATCGGCGCGCTGATCGGCGCTTTTGCTGTTTCCATTGGCAATTTCTGGCTGCTCTGCCTCGGCACGCTGTTCGCCGGCGCCTATAACGCCTTCGGCCAACAATACCGCTTCGCCGCCGCCGATGCTGCCGATGTGACATGGAAAAGCAAAGCGATTTCACTCACCTTGGCCGGCGGCATTATTGGCGGTGTCATCGGACCGGAACTATCGAAGTACACCCGCGATCTGCTTGTACCTACCTTCGTCGCCAGTTACCTCGTGCTGGCCGGCTTCGCCTTTTTGTCGCTGCTGCTGGCCAGTCGACTCGACATCCCGCCGCTGTCGGCCGCCGAGCAAAGGCTCAAGGGGCGGCCGCTGCTGGAAATTGCGCGCCAGCCTGCCTTCATCGTCGCCGTTCTCGCCGCAGCCTGTGGCTACGGCGTCATGAACCTGCTGATGACGGCGACGCCCATCGCCATGGATATCTGCCGCCATCCGTTTTCCGACGCGGCCTTCGTGCTTGAATGGCATGTTATCGGCATGTTCGCACCCTCCTTTTTTACCGGCCACCTGATCCGGCGCTTCGGCGTTCTGCCCGTGATGTTCGTCGGCGCCCTGCTCAATTTTTCCTGCATCGCCATCGCGCTGACCGGCGTCTCGGTAATGCATTTCTGGTGGGCGCTGACCCTGCTCGGTGTCGGCTGGAACTTCCTCTACATCGGCGGCACCGCGCTACTGACTGAAACCTACCATCCAGAGGAAAAAGCCAAGGCACAGGGTTTCAACGACTTCCTTGTCTTCACCGTGCAGGCGATCACCTCGCTATCCTCAGGCGTGCTGATCACCGGCGAGGGCTGGAACACACTCAACCTGATCGCGGCCCCCGCCATTGCTGTGACAACTCTGGCCACGCTGATATTGTGGTGGCGGCAGCGGCGGGCATAACCCGGCATCGAATCTGCTCTTTGGGCAAGGCTTTGACTTGCGGGAGACGGCGCTTTGGTTTATAAAGCGCGATTCCCCGCAACCGGATTTCCGAGCATGGCTGAAGATCTCCTGCACAAACATTTCCCCCCCTATGTAGCCAAGAAGGGCGAGGAATACATGAACAGCAAGCAACACGCCCACTTCCGCAAGATCCTTGAATCGCTCAAACAGGAACTGGTTGACGATATTGAGCGCACGGTGCACACCCTGCAGGACGAAGCCACCGTGTTTGCCGACCCCAATGATCGGGCCAGCCAGGAATCGGACATTGCACTGGAGCTTCGCAATCGCGACCGCGAGCGCAAACTCATCAAGAAAATTGACGAATCACTCGCCCTGATCGCTTCGGGCGAATACGGATATTGCGACAGTTGCGGCGTCGAGATCGGCCTCAAGCGCTTGGAAGCCAGACCTACCGCGACAATGTGCATCGACTGCAAGGAACTGGAAGAACGGCGCGAGAAGCAGTTAGCGAAGTAATAGCGAATAGCGCCAATCTGCGCCACTGACCACGCCAATAGACACGAAAACAAAAACGGACGCCTAGGCGTCCGTTTTTGTTGGGCAATATCGCCGCCTACTGCGCCGTCTTACCGCGCGGCAGGCTCGCTCACTGCTGGCGCATCAGCCAGTAACGCCTTCATCGACAGGCGGATGCGGCCCTTGTCATCCGTCTCGATGACCTTGACCTTCACCACTTGCCCCTCCTTGAGATGGTCTGACACGGCATTGACGCGTTCGTTGGCGATCTGGGAGATATGCAGCAGGCCATCCTTGCCCGGCAGCACCTGGACGATGGCGCCAAAATCGAGGAGGCGCAGCACGGCGCCCTCGTATATCTTGCCAACTTCGACCTCTGCCGTGATGTCCTCGATACGCCGCTTGGCGACTTGGGCCATGTCGGCGTTGACCGACGAGATTGTCACGGTGCCGTCTTCCCCAATATCGATGACGCAACCGGTTTCTTCGGTAAGACCTCGAATGACCGCACCGCCCTTGCCTATCACGTCACGAATTTTCTCCGGATTGATCTTGATGGTGATCATGCGCGGCGCAAAGGTTGAAACTTCCTGGCGATGAGCCGTGACGTCGCCCTTCATGACGTCGAGGATATGCAAGCGGCCTTCCTTGGCCTGGGCCAACGCGACCTGCATGATTTCCTTGGTGATGCCCTGGATCTTGATGTCCATTTGCAGCGCGGTGACACCGTTTGCAGTCCCTGCAACCTTGAAGTCCATATCGCCAAGATGATCCTCGTCACCGAGGATGTCGGTCAGCACGGCAAAGCGATTACCGTCCTTGATAAGGCCCATGGCGATACCAGCCACATGTGCCTTCAACGGCACGCCAGCGTCCATCAGCGCCAGACAGCCGGCGCAAACGGAGGCCATCGACGACGAACCGTTGGATTCGGTGACTTCTGAAACGATACGCATCGTGTAGCCGAAGTCTTCCGCGCTTGGCAACACAGCGGTAATAGCGCGTTTGGCGAGGCGACCGTGACCGATTTCGCGGCGCTTGGGTGTGCCGACACGGCCGGTTTCGCCGGTGGCAAAAGGCGGCATGTTGTAGTGGAGCATGAAACGATCACGATATTCGCCATGCACGGCATCGATGATCTGCTCGTCGCGGCCGGTGCCAAGCGTGGCAATGGCCAGCGACTGAGTTTCACCGCGTGTAAAGAGGGCCGACCCGTGGGTACGCGGCAACACGCCGCTACGGGTGGTGATCGGACGCACGGTGCGGGTGTCGCGGCCATCGATACGTGGCTCGCCATTGAGAATCTGCGAACGAACAATCTTCGCTTCGAGGTCGAAAAGGATATTGCCAACGTGAGCGGCATCCGGCGCGCCGACACCGGCGCAGATTGTATCGGTGACCTTTTTGAAAACCTCGCGGCACTTCTGGGTACGTGCCTGCTTGCTGGTAATTCGATAAGCCTCGCGCAGTTCGGCCTCGGCCAGCCCGTCAACCTTGGCGATAAGCGCTTCGTCCTTGGCTGCGGCCTGCCATACCCACTCGGGTTTGCCGGCGGCCTCGACCAGTTCGTTGATGGCGTTAATCGCTGCTTGCGACTGCTCGTGACCGAAAACAACCGCGCCGAGCATCACTTCTTCGGACAACTGCTGTGCCTCGGATTCGACCATCAGTACGGCCGTAGCCGTACCGGCGACGATCAGATCAAGCTGGGATGTCGTCAGTTGCTCTTTGGTTGGATTGAGGATGTATTGGCCATTGGCGTAGCCAACGCGCGCGGCGCCAACCGGACCGTTGAAGGGTATGCCGGAAATAGCCATGGCAGCCGATGCGCCAATCAGTGCGGGAATATCGGAATCGACTTCAGGGTTAACCGAAAGCACATGCACAATGACCTGCACTTCGTTGTAAAAGCCATCCGGGAACAGCGGCCGAAGCGGACGGTCGATCAGGCGGGAGATCAGCGTCTCTTTCTCGGAGGGGCGTCCTTCGCGCTTGAGAAAACCACCCGGAATACGGCCGGCAGCATAGAACTTCTCAATGTAATCGACAGTCAGCGGAAAAAAATCCTGGCCGGGTTTGGTACTTCTCTGCGCCACCACGGTGGCAAGCACCACGGTGTCGTCCATGTTAACCATGACAGCGCCATCGGCCTGGCGACCGATCTCGCCGGTCTCCAGCGTGACGGTATGAGCACCATAGGTGAAGCTTTTCTTGATCGCAGTCAGCACTTCGAGTCCTTTCTCATCAGCACGCGGCCATCGCCGCATCGGCAAAAAAACGCCGGCACCACCCGAAGGAAAACCATCGGAGTCATGCCGGCGCTTGCATTCAGACTTCGCGCATGGCGCGAAACCCGGAATTAAATGAGGCGTTTATCCTGGACAGCCTTATTTCCTCAAGCCCAGACGTTCGATCAGCGAACGATAGCTGTCGATATTCTTGCCCTTGAGGTAGTCCAGCATCTTGCGACGCTGGCTGACCATCTTGAGCAGGCCGCGGCGCGAGTGGTGATCCTTGACGTGGGCCTTGAAGTGACCCGTCAGGTCATTGATGCGGGCGGTAAGTAGCGCGACCTGCACTTCGGGGGAACCGGTATCACCCTGGGCGCGCTGGTTGTCGGTGACGATCTTTGCCTTGTCGGCAGTGGAAATAGCCATCTTTGTTTCCTTGCGAAACGTAACTTGTTGTCGGTGCTACGGAAAGCGCGAGACTATACACGCAACCCGTTCCAGGCTCAAGAATTTACGGCAGTATTTTGCTAACTTGTCGGGGTGGCGACGAGACGACGGGGCTGCAACCAACCATCCCCGGTGGTCGCTGCCAGTCCAACAAAGCTCTCGCCGTCATACAGGCGCCAGCGTTCCCCCGCCGGACCGTTCCAGCGGATGGCCTGCCCATGTAATACCCGCGCCACCTCGGCATCGTCCAAAGCGGCTCGTGGCAAGACTGCCACCAAGGCATCCGCCGGCGCCAGGCAGGCATCACGCTCGCTCATGGAGAGGGCTTCCAGTCGCTCGATCGTCATGGCCTGGGCGACATCGAGATTGGCAATATGTGTGCGCCGTAAGGCCGCCAGGTGCGCGCCACAACCCAACACTTCACCAATATCGGCGGCAAGGGTTCGCACATAAGTACCCTTGCTACAGGCAACATCGATCTCTACCCTGTTGCCATCATGAGACAGCAGTTGCAGCGCATGAATGGTCACGCGACGCGGAGCACGTTCGAGTTCGATACCCTGCCGGGCGTATTCATAGAGTGGCTTGCCATCGCGCTTGAGTGCCGAGTACATGGGAGGCACCTGCTCGATCTCGCCGAGAAAGCGCGACAGCGCTGCCGCCAACTCGTCTGCGGAAACCATCACAGGCCGGGTTTGCAGCACCCGCCCCTCGGCATCGGCCGTATCGGTGGTTTCCCCCAGTGCAAGCGTCGCCCGATACGTCTTGTCCGCGTCGAGAAGTTCTCCGGCAAATTTTGTGGCCTCGCCAAAGCACAGGGGTAACAGGCCCGTGGCCAGCGGATCGAGCGTTCCCGTATGCCCTGCCTTCTCTGCATTGAGAAGGCGCCGCGCGATCTGCAACGCGGTGTTCGACGTCATACCGGAGGGTTTGTCAAGCAGCAACACGCCATCGACCCGACGCCGGGGCGCCCTGCGCGGCTTATTCACTGCGCGTCAGCGTCCTGCTCGCTGGCTCCCTGGTGGCGATCCGACTCGACGGCTTCGTCGATCAGACGCGAAAGATAGGTGCCACGCTCGACCGATGCATCGTAGGTAAAATGCAGTTCGGGCGTGTGGTGAATCCGCACGCGCCGACCCAGTTCTCGGCGAAGAAAGCCAGCCGCATGACTCAGCCCGCGAGCGATGTCGGCATCACGCTCATGTCCGGCCAGCGAGGTGTAAAACACCTTGGCGTGAGCATAATCCACCGTAATTTCAACGCCGGTCAACGTCACCAACGGCAACAGATCGGTCAGGCGCGGGTCTTTTATCTGCCGCAACAGTTCCGACAGTTCACGGTGAATCTGTTCTGATACGCGATCCGAACGAGAGAAACCGTGTGCTGAATGCCGTGCCGCCATCGCCGACTTTTTACAACGTCATCACAACGAACGGGCGACTTCCTGAATCTCGAAAACCTCGAGTTGATCCCCTTCCTGGATGTCGTTGAAGTTCTTCAGGTTAAGGCCGCACTCGAATCCCTCCCTGACTTCCTTCGCGTCGTCCTTGAAACGCTTGAGCGATTCCAGTTCGCCCGTATGCACAACCACGTTGTCACGCAGTACGCGCACAGAAGACGAACGCTTGACGATACCCGCCAGTACCATGCAGCCCGCGATGGCGCCGACCTTGGAAATACGGAACACCTGACGGATCTCGACTTGGCCGATGATGCTTTCTTTTTTCTCCGGCGACAGCATGCCCGACATCGCCGCCTTAACCTCATCGACGGCTTCGTAGATGATGGTGTAGTAGCGGATATCGACACCAAAATTCTCGGCGGCCTTGCGCGCGTTGGCATCGGCTCGGGTGTTGAATCCGATGATGACGGCCTTGGATGCCTCGGCAAGGTTGACATCGGATTCGGTGATGCCACCGACCGCGGCATGAACCACTTGCACCTTGACCTCAGGGGTCGACAGTTTTGTCAGCGAGTGCACCAGCGCTTCCTGCGAGCCCTGCACGTCGGCCTTGATGATCAGTTGCAGGGACTTGACATCGCCATCGCCCATCTGATCGAAGATCGTTTCCAGCTTGGCGGCCTGCTGTTTGGCCAGGCGCACGTCGCGGAATTTGCCTTGGCGGAATAGAGCGATTTCGCGCGCCTTGCGTTCGTCGGCCAGCACCATCACTTCATCGCCGGCGGCGGGCACGTCGGCGAGACCCTGAATCTCGACCGGAATCGAGGGGCCGGCAGATTCAATCGACTTGCCGTTCTCGTCCAACATGGCGCGAACGCGGCCGAACACCTGACCGGCCAGCACCACGTCGCCGCGCCTCAAAGTACCCGACTGCACCAGCATGGTGGCAACCGGACCCTTACCCTTGTCGAGGCGAGCCTCGATGATCAACCCCTTGGCCGGCACATCGATTGCCGCCTTGAGTTCCAGCACTTCGGCCTGAAGCAGTAGGTTCTCGATCAGCGTATCGATATTGGTGCCCTTCTTCGCTGACACCTGAATGAAAGGCGAATCGCCACCGTATTCCTCCGGCACCACACCCTCGGTAATCAATTCCTGCTTGACGCGATCCGGATTGGAGTCGGGCTTGTCAATCTTGTTGATCGCCACCACCAGCGGCACACCGGCCGCCCTGGCGTGGTGAATTGCCTCTTTGGTCTGCGGCATGACCCCGTCGTCGGCCGCCACCACCAGAATAACGATATCGGTCGCTTTGGCGCCGCGGGCACGCATGGCTGTAAAGGCTTCGTGGCCCGGCGTGTCAAGGAAGGTCACCATGCCGCGCGGGGTTTCGACGTGATAGGCGCCAATGTGTTGTGTAATGCCGCCCGCCTCGCCCGCAGCCACCTTGGCGCGACGGATGTAGTCGAGCAGGGATGTCTTGCCGTGATCGACGTGACCCATCACCGTAACCACCGGGGCGCGCGGCAACAGTTCGGCGTCCTTGTGATCGGCATGTTCGACATCAAGGAAAGCATCGGGGTCATCGAGCTTGGCAGCATGGGCCTTGTGGCCCATTTCCTCGACGATGATCATGGCCGTCTCTTGGTCGAGCGGCTGATTGATGGTAACCATCATGCCCATCTTCATCAGGATCTTGATAACTTCGGCAGCCTTCACCGCCATTTTGTGCGCCAGTTCGGCCACCGTAATGGTCTCGGGCACGTAAATATCACGTACCACGGCCTCAACCGTCGCTTGCACCGCCTGGCCGCTATCGCCATGACCGCCCTGACGACCATGCCGGCCACGCGGCCCCCCGCGCCAGCCACCGGCACCACCACCGGTATCGCCACGGGTCTTGATCGCGCGGCGCTTAGCAGCTTCCTCCTTGAAATCGGCCTTTTTCTTCTCGGCCTTCTTCTCGCTTTCCGGCTTGCCTGCCGGCTTGTGCAACGTACCGCTGACGACAGCTGATGCAGCCTCAGCCGCCACTGCGGCAGGTTTCGGCGGAGCCGCACTCAGCGCCTGTTGCTGAACTAGACGAGCCTCGGCTTGGGCACGTACCCGGGCTTCGCGCACCTGTTTTTCCTTGAACTCGGCGGCCTGGATTTCCGACAGCGTAGCCTGGCGCCTGGCCTCGTTCTCGCGAATGGCCGTTTGCTCGGCACCAACGCCCGAAACCACTACAGGCACAGGGGTGGATGCAGGTGTAAGGATGGGCGGGGCCACCACAGCCACAGCCGCTGGCACTGGCACTGGCACTGGCGCGACGACGACAACCGGAGGCGCCTCCACCACGACATCCCTGGCGACCTCCTCCACGACGGCGGGCACGGCTTCGACTGTGCTTGGAACCGGAGTTTCCACTACAGTTTCGACCGCGGTTTCGGCTATGGGCCGAACTTCGACCACTGACTCGACCACTGACTCAAGTGTTGACTCAAGCGCTGAATCGGCAACTGCATCGACATCGACTTCACTCTCGGCTTCCGCCGCGAGTTCAGAGGGATCACGTTTGACGAAAACGCGCTTCTTGCGTACCTCGACCTGAATCGTGCGCGCCTTGCCGGTGGAATCGGAAGACTTTATCTCGGTGGTCTGCTTGCGCGTCAGGGTGATCTTGGCCTTGGGTGCCGTCTCACCGTGCGACTTGCGCAAATAGTCGAGCAGAAGGGTCTTGTCCTGTTCGGTCAATGTGTCGTTCGATGCCTGTTTGCTGACACCCGCCTTGGCGAGTTGCTCCAGCAAAGCGGTCGCGGGCATTTTCAGTTCAGCCGCGAATTGGGCTACGTTCATTTGTGCCATGGTCGTATCCCTTTATTCCTTTTCCGCAAACCAGTGCGCCCGGGCAACCGTAATCAGCGCCTTGGCCCGGTCTTCGTCGATGCCTGTCATTTCAACCAGTTCATCGACCGCCAGATCGGCAAGATCCTCGCGGGTACAAACTCCACTTTTCGCCAACTTGGCCGCCAGCGGCTTATCCATGCCCTCAAGCGCCAGCATGTCGTCCTGAACTTTGTCGAGTTGCTCTTCGTCGACAATCGCCTCGGTCAGCAGCACATTGCGCGCACGTTCGCGCAATTCGCTGATCGTCGCTTCGTCGAAGGCGTCGATTTCCAGCATTTCAGCCAGCGGTACGTAAGCAATTTCCTCCAGCGTCGAGAATCCCTCCTCGATCAGGATGTCGGCGACTTCCTCGTCAACATCGATCTTTTCCATGAACAACTGGCGGATACCAGCAGTCTCGCCTTGCTGCTTCTGCTGGGATTGCTCGACGGTCATCAGGTTGATGGTCCAGCCGGTCAGTTCAGTGGCCAGGCGCACATTCTGGCCGCCACGACCGATGGCGATGGCCAGATTGCTCTCGTCCACCACCACGTCCATCGCATGCTTTTCCTCGTCGACTACGATGGAACTGACCTCAGCGGGCGCCAACGCGCCAATCACCAGTTGCGCCGGTTCGGCCGACCAGAGCACGATATCGACACGCTCGCCGGCCAGTTCGTTGGTCACTGCGGTGACGCGCGAACCGCGCATGCCAACGCAGGTACCAATTGGGTCGACGCGCGGATCGTTCGACTTCACCGCAATCTTGGCGCGCACACCAGGGTCACGCGCGGCGGCCTTGATCTCTAGCAGGCCATCTTCGATCTCCGGTACTTCCAGCTCGAACAGCTTCATGATGAACTGCGGCGCGGTACGCGACAGAATCAATTGGGGGCCACGGGCTTGGCGGTCGATTTTCATCAGCCAGGCACGCACGCGATCACCGGGACGAAGGTTTTCCTTGGGAATCATCTGGTCGCGGGGCAGTAGCGCCTCGATGCGACCGGCTTCGATGATGGCACTGCCGCGCTCCATGCGCTTGACGGTGCCCGTTACAAGATGCTCCTTGCGTTCAAGGAAGTCGTTAAGGACTTGCTCGCGCTCGGCATCGCGAATTTTCTGCAGGATCACCTGCTTGGCGGCCTGGGCGCCGATACGGCCAAAATCGATGGGCTCAAGTTCCTCCTCGATATAGTCGCCATCCTGCACGTCGGGCAGTTGCTCGCGGGCATCGATCAGGCCCATCTGTTGCTCATCATTTTCGACCAGTTCGTCGGGCATGACCAGCCAGCGGCGGAAGGATTCGAACTCACCCGTTTCGCGGTCAACCTCGACTCGCACGTCGGCGTCGTCGTTGATGCGCTTCTTGGTGGCTTGGGCCAACGCCAGTTCGAGGGCCGTGAAAACGATGTCTCTGTCGACGTTTTTCTCGCGGGCCAGGGCATCCACCAGCAACAACAATTCACGGCTCATTTCAATCCTCCTGCATCAGAACTTGGGCACCAGACGCGCCTTCTCGATCGCGTCCAATGCAAATACATGCTGAACATCGCCGACCTGCACAATTACGCCCGCAGTGTCGGCCCCTTCCCCATCTCCCGCCTCGCGCACACCGACAATCACGCCGGTGAAATTTCGCTGATTACCCAGCGGCACCCGCGACTTCAACTGCACCTCGTGACCGGAAAAACGCGCGAAGTCCGCAATTTTCTTCAGCGGACGATCCATACCCGGCGACGACACTTCCAGCCGGTCAAAATCGACGTTTTCGACTGCAAACAAGCGCGTCAGGTGGTTGCTGACCACGACGCAATCGTCGATGGTCACCCCATTCTCAGCGTCCTGTTTATCGATGAAAATCCGCAGCAAGCGGCCGCGCGGACTCGTTTCAAAGTCTACACATTCGTAGCCGAGGCCGCTAACGGCCGTTTCGATAAGATGATCCAGTTGCATGATGTACGCACAAAAAAAAATGGGCGACTGCCCATTTCCTGCCCAAACCTCTCCGCATTCCGGAAGAGACAGGCACCGAAAAACGCGCGGATTATAGCAATCGAAACGGCTCCGGCGCAACAGAATTCAACACAGATACTCGATCAGGTATCGGATTCTTCTGTGAATTTTTCAGCGGGAGCACCGGGAGCGGCTTCGGGTAGCGCCTTCAGCAGCGCTTGCACGTCGGGTTCGCCAAGTTCCATGACTTGCCCTCGCTTGAGCCGTGGCGGCAGCGAAACCGGGCCATAGCGTACCCGCATCAGGCGGCTGACCATCACACCGACTGCCTCGAACATGCGCCGCACCTCGCGGTAACGGCCCTCGGACAGTGTCACTTCATACCAGCGATTTGACCCTTCGCCACCCGTCTCGTAAAGCCGTTGGAAGCGTGCCGGGCCATCGTCAAGCTGAATGCCGTTGGTGAGTTGCTTCGTGGTTTCCTCCGACAACGCGCCAAGCACGCGGACGGCGTATTCGCGCTCCAACGCATAGCGTGGGTGCATCAACCGGTTGGCCAGTTCGCCACTGCTGGTAAATATCATCAGGCCGCAGGAATTGAAATCGAGCCGACCAACGGCGATCCAGCGCCCACCACGAATGCGCGGTAGCTTGTCAAAAACGCTGACGCGGTGCTGTGGATCGTCACGCGAGACAATTTCGCCCTCTGGCTTGTGATAAATCAGTACCCGCGGCAAACGATGCTGGCCAAGGTGCAAATTCACCAGACGGCCGCCGATGCGAACCTTGTCGGTCGGACCAACGCGTTGGCCGACATGGGCGGGTTCGCCGTTAACGTTGACGCGACCGCCCGCGATCCACGCCTCGATTTCGCGCCGCGAACCCAGACCGGTATCGGCCAGCGCCTTTTGCAGCTTGGGCGAGTCTTCGAGTGGAGCCGACGGCGTGTTGCGCCCCGCACCACGCCGTGGCGACTCGCTGGGAGCGCCATGTGATGTTCGGCGCGCCCGGGTGGGTGCGGCCTCGCCGCCGGGCTCGTTTCCGACCATGGTTTCGGCCTTGGCATCAGTTCCGCGTTTCGTCGGCGGCCGCAGCGGCGAATTTCGCGGCTTGGACTTATGGCTCGGCGGCTTCTTCTTGTTCTGGGGTTTGCGTGTTTCCAAGTTCCATTACCCGTTCAATTTCGGTCAGAGGTGGCAATTCGGACAGACTGCGCAGCCCGAGATCGTCGAGAAATTTTTTGGTCGTCGCGTGCAGCGCCGGCCGGCCCGGTGCGTCGCGGTGGCCAACGGTGTCAATCCAGCCACGCGATTCCAGTACTTTCAGCACGTTGGGCGACACGGCGACGCCGCGAATCTCCTCGATATCACCCCGCGTCACCGGCTGCCGATAGGCGATGATCGCCAGTGTCTCTTGCACCGCGCGTGAATATCTCGGTGGCTTGTCGTGCTTGAGGCGGTCAAGATACGCCTGATATTCGGGCCGTGTCTGGAAGCGCCAGCCACTGGCAAGCTGGATCAGTTCGACGCCGCGCTGCGCCCAGTCGCGGCGCAGATCGTCAAGCAGGGTGCGCCAGGTGTCGTCGTCGAAGTTCTCGTCGAACAGCTTGCGCAACTCGGCCAGCGGCGTCGGCTCGGCGGCAACCAGCAGCGCCGCCTCGATCACTCGCTTATAGTCTTCAGGCTTGTACAGTTGCAACATCGGTGGGCTCCACCCGGGTTCTTACATAAATCGGCGCCAACGCCTCGTTCTGGGTAATTTCGATCATCAATTCGCGCGACAGTTCCAGCATCGCCAGAAAGCTCACGACCAGGCTGGCGACACCATTCGCCACATCGAACAGGCTCTCGAAGGCGACGAATCCGCGCCCCTGCAAGCGGCGCAGGATATGCGCCATGTGCTCGCGTACCGACAGTTCGTCGCGCCGAACACGATGGTGCGCCTTGGCGCGCGCTTGCTTCATCAGACCCAGCCAGGCGACCTGAAGGTCATGCAAACTCACTTCGGGCTGGCGTTCGACCACCTTGTCGGTAATCCATACCGACACCCATTCGTAGTTTCTACCCGCCTGCGGCAGTTCGTCGAGCACCTTTCCAGCCGCTTTCATCCGCTCGTATTCAATCAAGCGGCGCACCAGTTCGGCGCGCGGATCTTCCGGCTCGCCGTCATCAGCCTTCGGCGGGCGCGGCAACAACATGCGCGATTTGATCTCGATCAGCATCGCCGCCATCAGCAAATATTCGGCGGCCAGTTCGAGATTATGCTGGCGCATTTCCTCGACGTATTTCAGATACTGCGCCGTCAGCGGCGCCATCGGGATGTCGAGGACATCGATGTTAGCCTTGCGGATCAGGTAAAGCAGCAGATCGAGCGGCCCCTCGAAGGATTCAAGGATGATTTCCAGCGCATCCGGCGGGATGTAGAGATCGCGCGGCATCTCCATCATCGTTTCGCCATAGACCTTCGGTCGATGCGGTCCGTCAAGCCCGTCGCCCGAAAAAGTCGGCGCTAGCGGTACGGCTGCCTTCGCCTCTGCCGCCAGCAAAGGCACCGGATGCCACGGTTTGAGCAAAATGGCACCCGCTTGCGTCATCGTCACGAGTAATCCAGCCCCATCGCCTCGCGCACGTCGCGCATGGTTTCCTGCGCCAGCTTGCGGGCCTTTTCGCAGCCGTCGGCAATGATGTTCTTCACCAGTTGCGGGTCCTCCTCATAGACACGGGCGCGCTCGCGCATGGGCTCCTGCTCCTTCAGCACGCCATCAATCACTGGCTGCTTGCACTCGATGCAACCGATGCCGGCGGAAATGCAACCGGCCCGCACCCAGTTTTTTACCTCGTCGTTTGAGTATATCTGGTGAAATTGCCACACCGGACACTTATCAGGATCGCCTGGATCGGTGCGGCGTACCCGTTGCGGGTCAGTCTGCATGGTGCGGATTTTTTTTGTGATCGTATCGGCATCTTCACGCAGGGCAATCGTGTTGCCATAAGACTTGGACATTTTCTGCCCGTCCAGTCCCGGCATGCGCGAAGCGTGGGTCAGCAGCGCATCCGGCTCGACCAGAATCATCTTGCCACCGCCTTCGAGATAGCCAAACAAGCGCTCGCGGTCGCCCAGCGACAGGTTCTGCGCGTCGTTAAGCAGTTCATGGGCCTGCTCCAGCGCCGCCTCTTCGCCCTTTTCCTGGAAGCGTGTGCGGAATTCCGCGTAGAGCTTGGCCCGCTTGCTGCCGAGTTTCTTCACCGATTCACGCGCCTTGTCCTCGAAACCCGACTCTTTGCCGTAGAGATGATTGAAGCGGCGAGCAATCTCGCGGGTAAATTCGATATGCGGCACCTGATCTTCGCCCACGGGTACCTTGTCGGCTCGGTAAATCAGGATGTCGGCGGCTTGCAGCAACGGATAACCGAGAAAACCATAAGTCGATAAATCCTTGTGGGTAAGCTTTTCCTGCTGATCTTTGTAGGTCGGTACTCGTTCGAGCCAGCCCAGCGGCGTCATCATCGACAGCAATAGATGCAATTCGGCGTGCTCGGGCACCTTCGACTGGATGAAGATAATGGCCTGCGAGGGATCGACACCAGCCGCCAGCCAGTCGATCACCATGTCGCGGGTGTTGTCGGTAATGTTGCCGGGTTCGTCGTAGGCCGTGGTCAGCGCGTGCCAGTCGGCGACGAAGAACAGACATGGGTATTCGTGTTGCAACTTGATCCAGTTGGCCAGCACCCCGTGAAAATGGCCGAGATGGAGGCGCCCGGTCGGGCGCATGCCGGAAAGAACTTTTTCAGCGTACATAGCTAGAAGCCAAACAAGGCTTTGATTAACATGAGAAAGAGTCGCATCAGCGGGATTAGCCAGATATCGAGCAAACCGGTAAATAACAATACCAGCAGGATAACGAACCCGTAGGGCTCCAGCTTGGCAAACTGCCACGCGGCACGGTGCGGCAGCAGGCTCACCGCGATGCGACCGCCATCGAGCGGCGGCAACGGTAACAGATTGAGCAGCATCAGCACGGTGTTGACATTGATGCCGGCACGCGCCATTTCGCCCAACGGCAGACTGTAATCATTATCGGGCATGCCCACGGCCAATTTCAGTAGCAGCGCCCAGCCCAGCGCCATGACGAGGTTTGCGCCCGGCCCCGCCGCCGCCACCCACAACATGTCCTTCTTGGGATTGCGCAACTTTCCAAAGTTCACCGGCACCGGCTTGGCCCAGCCAAACAGGATGCCGCTGGAACCCGCAATCTTGCTCGCGATCAGTATCATCATGGGCACGACAATAGTGCCCATCGGGTCGACGTGCCTGAGCGGGTTGAGGCTGATGCGCCCCTGTTGCCACGCCGTCGGGTCGCCAAAATAGCGCGCGACATAACCGTGGGCGGCTTCGTGCAGAGTAATGGCGAAGACGACCGGCAGGGCGTAAATCGCCAGCGTCTGAATCAGGCTATCCATGAGGGTGCGGATTCTAGCAGCCTGTCGGGGCTACCGCGGGGATGCGATCGAAAGTGACGGGGAAGTTGGGTTGTGATCGTGATAGTGAGGAAGATGTATCAGGCACGAAACGTGAATGAGTGGGCCGGAGCGTGTTACTCGGTGGTGTCAAAGTCGGGCTCAGCGAGTGAGTATCTGCCTGATCTGTTCGAGCGTGGATGGATCGTCGATGGTGGTCAGGTCGCCGGGATCGCGACCTTCAGCCAGTGCCTGGATCGAGCGACGCAGCATTTTCCCCGAGCGGGTCTTGGGTAGGCCGCTGACGAAGTAAACGCGCTTGGGGCGCGCAATGGCGCCGAGATTCTCGTCAACGGTTTTCTTGATCTCTTTCTCCAGTGCTTCGCGCAGTTCCGGCGTGGCGATTCTGGCAGAGTCCCTGACCACGGCAAAGGCAACCGGTTCCTGCCCCTTGATCGCATCGCTAACCCCGACGACGGCGACTTCGGCAATGGCGCTGTGCGCCTGCACGGCTTCCTCGATTTCGCGTGTGCCGAGACGATGTCCGGCGACATTGATCACGTCGTCGGTACGACCGAGGATATAGTGGTAGTTTTCTTCGTCCCTGATGCCCCAATCGAAGGAAGAATAGACCAACGGCTCCTTGAACAGGCTGAAGTAGGTCTTGACGAAACGCTCGTCGTCGCCCCAAATGGTCGATAGGCAGCCCGGCGGCAAGGGCGGCACCACGCCCACGATTCCTTTTTCGTTGGGCCCGCACTCACTGCCGTCCTCGCGGAATATCTTCAGATTGAAGCCGTAAACAGGGAAAGCCGGCGTGCCGAACTTGATCTTGGTATCCTCGACGCCGCGTACCGTCGATAGCATCGGCCAACCCGTCTCGGTTTGCCAATAATTGTCGATCACCGGCAGATTCAGGGCGGACGCTATCCACTCGTGGGTCGGCTGATCCAGCGGTTCGCCGGCGAGAAACAAGTGTTTGAGCGAGGACAGATCATGTCGCTTCAGGTAGGCCTGATCCTGCTTCTTGAGTACGCGGATCGCGGTGGGCGCCGAGAACATCACATCGACCTTGTGCTTTTCGACGATGCTCCACCAGACGGCGGCGTCCGGCCGAAGCGGCGTGCCTTCGTACATCACCGTGGCCATGCCCGCGATCAACGGGCCGTAGATGATGTAACTGTGGCCGACCACCCAACCAATGTCCGAGGTCGAAAACATGGTCTCCCCGGCCCCGCCCGTGAAAATGTGCTGCATCGAGGCCGCCAGGGCAACCGCATAGCCGCCGGTGTCGCGCTGCACGCCCTTGGGCTTGCCCGTGGTGCCAGAGGTATAGAGGATGTAGGAGGGTTCCGACGATTCCAGCCAGGCGCAGGGCACCACGGCGTTCATGTGCTCGGCGCGGAGCGTGGCGTAATCGACGTCGCGCCCCGCCACCCGCGTGAAGTCCTTGTCGATCCGGCGGTCGACCATGAGCACCTTGGCGGGTTTTTCCCGCGCCAGATCAATAGCATCGTCCAGTAAATGTTTGTAGTGCACCGCCTTGCCACCGCGCATGCCGGCATCGGATGACACGATCAACCGGGGTTTGGCGTCGTCGATGCGCGTGGCGAGAGAACCGGCGGCAAAACCACCGAACACGACCGAGTGGATGGCACCGATGCGGGCGCAGGCGAGGATGGCAAAGCAGGCTTCGGCGATCATCGGCAGGTAGATCAACACACGATCACCCTTGCCAACACCCAACGACTGCATGATCGCTGCCATGCGCATCACTTCGGATTTCAGTTCGGCGAAGCTGTAGATCTTTTCTTCGTTCGTCTCGCTGGAAATATAGATCAAGGCCCGATCATTCGGGCGCGCGGCGGCATGGCGATCAACCGCGTTGTAGCAGAGGTTGGTTTCGCCGCCAACGAACCATTTCACGAAAGGCGGTCGCGAATAATCGCAAATTTGCTGCGGTGGCTTGTGCCAGTCGATCAGGCTTGCCTGCTCGCCCCAGAAGGCATCAGGCTGAGAAATTGAACGCTGGTAAAACTCTTTGTAGCTAGCCATGCCCTTCTCCCTCGATACGTCCTGCGACTGGAATTTTCCGGCCTCGCCGCTCAGGCGGCAATGTCGACCACGATGCGCCCGTGGGCGCGCGCCTGAATGAACTCGTCAAACACTTGCGGTAAATCGGCGAAAGCAATAGTGCGAGTCAGCGCAGCCAGATGACGGGGTTTGAAATCGCTGGCCAAACGCTGCCAAATGGCGCTGCGCTTGGGTTCGCCGACCTGGCTGGAATCGATGCCCAGCAGGCAGGCGCCGCGCAGAATAAAGGGCGCCACCGTGGTGTTCAAGCTCATGCTGGCGGCCAGGCCAATGCTGGCGATGGTGCCGCGCTGCTTCATGGTGCTGGCAATCCACGCCAGGACATCGCCACCGAGATTATCGACGGCGCCGGCCCACATCTCCTTGCCCAGGGGTTTTATCTTCGCGAGATCCAGCGATTGCCGCGTCATCACCTCGGCGGCCCCCAGCGACTTGAGGTACGCGTCTTCACCTGCCTTGCCCGTCAGGGCGACGACCGTATAACCCAAGCCCGCCAGCATATCGATGGCAAGACTGCCCACGCCCCCCGTGGCGCCGGTAACGATCACCGGGCCGTTTTGCGGCCGCAAACCGTTTTCTTCCATGCGCACGATGGCCTGCGCGGCGGTGAATCCCGCCGTGCCCAGCGCCATTGATTCGCCCCGCGACAGCCCGGCCGGCAGTTTCAGCACCCAGTCCGCCGGCAGGCGGGCCATCTCGGCATAACCACCGTGATGCGCGACCCCGATGTCGTAACCCGTGGCGATCACCTGATCGCCGGGGCTGAAACGGGTGTCAACGCTATCCACCACTGTTCCCGCCAGATCGACGCCACCGATACAGGGGAAGCGCCGGATGATGCGCCCTGCCCCTGTTGCCGCCAGTGCATCCTTGTAATTGACGCTCGAATGGCTCACCCGAATGGTGACCTGGCCTGCATCGAGACGGCTCTCGTCCATATCGACGAACCGGCTCGCCACCTTGCCATCCTGCTGATCGATCAGATACGCCTTGAAGTTCATCGCCCCCCCTTTTTTCTGAATATCGAATGAGTATAGCCATCAGCAGATTTCGGGAAGCTGACGCCGCAGCGCAGCATCAACATAACCTGCGGCGCCGTATCGCTAGCGCCGACTATTTCGCAAGAAAGCCCACCTGCCTCAATCTCTCGGCAATACCCTCGGCGAGTTGCCGATAGCCTTCCGCATTGGGATGGATCTGGTCTGACTTGAGCCCCGGATCGGAAAGGATGCGAGCGAACACCTTGGGCACCAGCGGTATGCCTTCCTCATCGGCCAGTTGCTCATACAACTCTGCGTCGGGCAAACCACCAATCACGGCGCCGATCAGCGAAAAGCGGGGAACGGCCACCAGCACTACAGGAATATTCTCGGCGCGGATCTGGAGCAGGATGGCGCGCAGATCCGCCATTACCGCCGCTTCCGGGCGCCGGCGCAGGAAATCGTTGCCACCGAGTTCAAGTATGACCAGAGCGGGCCGCTCCTGCTCGATGGCACCGCGGATACGCGCTTTCGCCGCCTCGGCGGTGTCGCCGGGAATACCGGCATTGACAATCTTCCAGCCGCTGATCGCCGCGAGCCGCGTGGGATAGTCCTCGCCCAACCCCGCCCCCGTGCCAAAGGTCACGCTGTCACCGAAGGCCAGCACCGTGCCGCCGACGGGAATCGGGGCGACCTTCCGGCCGCCACCGCAAGCCGCAAGGAAAAGCACCAGCAAAAATAGCAGACACAGTTTACGATGCGGCATGGTTCAATCGTCGGGCGCCACGGCCCCGTCGGGAAACAGCACATCGGTAAAACCGAATTTACCGAGATCACGCATCCGCATCGGATACAACAGGCCATCGAGATGATCGCATTCGTGCTGCACGACGCGGGCATGAAATCCATCAACCTCGCGCTCGAAGCGGCGACCCTGTTCATCAAACCCGGCATAGCGCAATGCCCTGTGGCGCGGTACCCGGCCGCGCAGTCCGGGCAGGGAAAGGCAGCCTTCCCAACCGTCCTCTTCGTCGTTCCCCAAGGGCGTCACCTCGGGATTGATCAGCACGGTAAAAGGCACCGCGCCCACCTCGGGATAACGGGGACTCGACTCAAAGCCAAAAATGACGACGCGCAGATCGACGCCGATTTGCGGTGCGGCGAGACCCGCGCCATCAAGATGCGCCATGGTGTCACGCATGTCGGTCAGCAACGCGCGCAGTTCGGGGGAGTCGAAGGCCTCGACCGGGCGGGAGACACGTAGCAGGCGCGCATCACCCATGCGCAGGACATCGCGAATCATGGCTGGATCACTTTTCGCAGAAATACTCAATGAGGTGGCGGACGCGCGCCAGCGACTCATGCAGGCGTGCTTCCATGACGTCGAACTGAATGCCGTTGGTGGATTCGCGGCGACCGGCTGCCCAGTTGGCAACCACGCAAATCGCCACATAGGGCACGCCAATCTCGCGCGCCAACCCGGCCTCGGGCATGCCGGTCATGCCGACAATATCTGCACCATCGCGCGCCAGGCGGTTGATCTCGGCAGCACTTTCCAAGCGTGGCCCCTGAGTTACTGCATAGACCGCGCTATCCACCACCGCCTCGCCGGCCTGTTTCGCGGCGTCGAGGACGGCCAGGCGCAAGCCGCCATCGTAAGGTTCGGTGAAATCGACATGGCTTACCTGGCTATCGCCGCCCTCCTCGAAAGTCTGCTTGCGCCCCCATGTGTAGTCGATGATCTGATCCGGCACCACCACGCTCCCTGGCGTCAGGTCGGCGCGAATGGCGCCAACGGAAGCGACCGAAACGATGCCGCGAACTTTTGCATCCTTCGCCAGCGCCCAGATATTGGCCCGGTAATTGACGAGATGGGGCGGAATGGTGTGGCCGTGGCCATGACGGGCGAGGAATGCCACCTCGCGGCAACCGATGCGGCCGAAGCTCATGATGCTGGACGGATCACCGTAGGGGGTGCGCACGACCACGCGACGCGTCACGTCGAAATTGGCCAACGCTGTCAGGCCACTGCCGCCGATGATGCCAAGCATAGGTAATTCCTTGAAAAATCGGGCGGATTCTAGCATGGCCGTTCCAACCACCATGCTAGAATGCGCGCCCATTTCTCTCCGCAGCTTCTGCTCGCCCGCCCATGTCACGCCCCCTTCGCAACATCGCCATCATCGCCCACGTCGACCATGGCAAAACCACCCTCGTCGATCAACTTCTGCGCCAATCCGGCACCTTCCGCGAGAACCAGCAAGTTGACGAGCGCGTGATGGACTCGAATGACCTCGAGAAGGAACGTGGCATTACCATCCTCGCCAAAAACACCGCCATCGACTACGAAGGCACCCACATCAACATCGTCGACACTCCGGGCCATGCCGACTTCGGCGGCGAGGTCGAACGCGTGCTCGGCATGGTCGACGGCGTCCTGCTGCTGGTCGATGCGGTCGAAGGTCCCATGCCGCAGACCCGTTTCGTCACCAAAAAGGCGCTGGCGCTGGGTCTCAAGCCCATCGTGGTCATCAACAAGATCGACCGCCCGGGCGCGCGGCCGAACTGGGTGGTCGACCAGACTTTCGATCTCTTCGACAAGCTTGGCGCCACCGATGAACAACTCGACTTCCCCATCATCTTCGCCTCGGGTCTCAACGGTTACGCCACGCTGGAACTGGAAACCGAGTCCGACAACATGCGGGCGCTGTTCGATACCGTGTTGAAGTATGTGCCGGCCCCCTCCGGCAATGCCGACGCGCCGCTACAACTACAGCTTGCCGCCCTCGACTACTCGACCTATACCGGCCGACTGGGCGTCGGCCGCGTGCTCAACGGCCGCATCAAGCCAGGTCAGGTCGTCGTCGTGATGAATCACGAGGTTCAAGTGGCGCAGGGCCGCATCAACCAGGTACTGGGCTTCCAGGGCCTCGACCGCGTGCCGGTGGAAGAAGCCGAAGCGGGTGACATTGTCATTATCTCCGGCCTCGACGACATCGGCATTGGCGTCACCATTGCCGACCGCGACAACCCCATCGGCCTGCCGATGTTGCTGGTCGACGAACCGACGCTGACCATGGACTTCATGGTCAATTCCTCGCCGCTGGCCGGCACCGAGGGCAAATATGTCACCAGCCGCCAGATCCGCGACCGCCTGACCAAGGAACTGCTGACCAACGTCGCCCTGAAAGTCGAAGAAACTGCGGATTCCGACGTCTTTCGCGTCTCCGGTCGCGGCGAACTGCACCTCACCATCCTGCTTGAAACCATGCGGCGCGAAGGCTTTGAGATGGCCTGCGCCAAGCCGCGCGTGGTGTACAAGGACATCAACGGCGAGAAGTGCGAACCCTACGAAAATCTCACCATCGACCTGGAAGATGCCAACCAAGGCACGATCATGGAAGAACTCGGCCGCCGGCGCGGCGAGCTGACCAACATGGAATCGGACGGCCGCGGCCGCACCCGTCTCGAATATCATATCCCGGCGCGCGGCCTCATCGGCTTCCAGTCCGACTTCATGACCATGACGCGCGGCACCGGCCTGATGAGCCACATTTTTGATGACTACAAGCCGGCCAAGCCCGACATGCCCGGCCGCCACAACGGTGTGCTGATTTCGCAGGACGATGGCGAAACAGTTGCCTACGCCTTGTGGAAACTGGAAGATCGCGGCCGCATGTTTGTCAGCCCCGGCGACAAGTTGTACGAAGGCATGATCATCGGCATTCACAGCCGCGACAACGATCTGGTGGTGAACCCGATCAAGGGCAAGCAACTCACCAACGTGCGTTCATCGGGTACCGACGAAGCCGTGCGCCTGACCACCCCCATCAAGTTGACGCTGGAAAGCGCCGTCGAATTCATCGACGACGACGAGTTGGTCGAAATCACGCCCAAGTCGATCCGCCTGCGCAAGCGTTTCCTCAAGGCGAATGATCGCAAGCGTGCCGGTAAAGAAGAATCGACCTGACCTGACGGTCAGGTTTCGACCTGCTTCCTGAGCCGGTCGGTCAGCAGGCGCATGACGGCAAGGCCAAAATAGGGGGTGGCTTCCAGCAACCCCATGAATTGGCCTTCGCGCACCTCTGCGATGCGGCAATGGCTGGAGGCATAAGCATCGGCGACCCGGGGCTGGCCGTCGATGAGACCCATCTCGCCGAACATGCAGCCGGGTTCGACGACTGAAATGACGCGCTCGCCCTTGCGGATTTCGATCGTGCCAACAAGCAGGACGGCCAGATAGTCGCCCGGATCGCCAACCCGAAAAATACTTTCTCCCGACGCGAATTCGCGGATCGTGGCACGCTGACTGCCCGCGTCGCTCATCAGTTGCTGCAACAGCCAGTTGGTCACATTCTTCATTGCAATCCCCAAAAAGTCGGCGCTAGCGGTACGGCAAGCGGGCTAACAATTCACCTCTTCAGCGTCGCAATCGCAGCCATGTCCAGCAGCAATCCAGCGCAGACAGCGGCGCGCGACCCAGGCGTCGAGTCGCGCGGGTAGCCAGCCGAGATAGCTGGCCGGCCGCCGCGCCATGCCGCAACTATAACGAAGATTGGCGCCATCCCACTCCAGGGCGGGGCAGACGCCGGCACGCACACCCAGTGCAAAGCGTGCCAGCGGGCAGGGTTCGACCGCGCAGCAAATGCCGCAACCGTTGCAGGGCGCCGCCAGCGCCGGTTTCGGCGGCGCGTCCGCGTGCAAGCGAACAAAGGCGGTCGAATCCACGGAAAAATCACGATCCCGGCTCGGCGTAAATCGCCGGGAGTTGGCGCCAGGCGCCCTTCACATCCATGCCACAGCCAAACACATAGCGATCGGGCAACGTCACCCCGACAAAATCGGCTGTCACCGGCTGCACCCGACCGATGTCCTTATGCGCCAGCACCGCGATCAGGCACTCCGCCGCGCCCTCCGCCAGCAAGCGCGCCTTGATAGCCGCGAGGGTAAAACCTTCGTCAAGAATGTCATCGAGGATCAGCAGCGTGCGCCCGCCGACGGCAACCGGCGGCGCCACCCGCCACTCGATGTCGTGGCCCTGGGTCGAATTACGGTAGCGCGTGGCATGCAGGTAATCGCATTCGAGCGGGAAAACGAGGCGTGGCAACAGTTGCCCCGCCAGAAAGAAGCCGCCGTTCATGACGGTCAGCACCAGCGGGTGGGCGTCGGCCAGGCGAGCCG
>JFJP01005391.1_pt1 | contig 25097 bp, 28 predicted proteins | sample 431651 | NCBI WGS metagenome assembly JFJP01 (sample SAMN02602958, study PRJNA72255) | Microbial mat metagenome, whole genome shotgun sequencing project. | biome: fresh water; feature: sink hole; material: water; isolation source: purple microbial (photo- and chemosynthetic) mats found in...
CACCCTCCATGCTGTCACGACTCTAGTCGCTTGCTAAAAGTCCACGGGATGTACTGGGGGACTTGCCCCTTGGATTTCGGTGGACGTAACACTTGTCAGCCTAATGGCTAGGGTAATTCATCAAGGACTACGTTGATGATTTACGAGATGCGTACCTACGACGTCAAGCCAGGGATGCTGAACACCTATCTCAAGCTGTTCCACGACGTGGGCATGCCCGAGCGCAAACCGCACAACAACCTTGTGGGCTTTTGGTTTACCGAGTTTGGCGGTCTCAATCAAGTCGTTCACATCTGGAGCTTCACCAGCTTGGATCAGCGCGCTGCACTGCGCGCGGAGCTGATGAAAAACCCCCGGTGGGCTGCGGACTTTTTACCCTTAGCCATGCCCATGCTGGACCGTATGACCAGCGTAATTTTGAACCCTACAGCATTTTCACCGCTGCAATAACTATTTAAAAACTGGAGACAACATGAAAAAAATTATATCGATTAGCCTGATTGCTTTTGCCGCCAGCGCAAGCCCGAGCTATGCGCAAAACACCCTAAAAATTGGTTATGCCAACACCAAAGAGTCCCACCTTGGCGTTGGCGCCACAACGTTCTGCGATGAAGTTCAAAGCAAAACCTCAGGCCGCTACGTCTGCCAGCAATTCCCTAGCGGCGCGCTAGGCGGTGAGCGCGAAATGGCCGAAGGCCTGCAAATTGGAACTATTGATGCCGCCAATCTGACCACTGGCCCGCTTGGCAACTTTGTACCCGAAGTGCGGGTGCTGGACTTACCATTTTTGTTTCGTGACTACGCCCATGCGCGCAACACGCTGGACGGCGCAATAGGCCAAGACCTACTGACAAAGTTTCCAGGCAAAGGTTTTGTCGCCTTGGCCTGGACTGAAAACGGCTTTCGCCACATGACTAACAACAAGCGTGCCATCGTCAAACCGGCAGATGCGGCGGGCCTGAAGGTGCGGACGATGGAAAACAAGGTGCATATGGAGGGCTACCGTGCTTTTGGCATACAGCCTACGCCAATGGCGTTTCCAGAGGTGTTTGGTGCGCTACAACAAGGCACAGTTGACGGGCAAGAAAATCCCATTCCGGTAATTTTGGCTTCCAAGTTTGCACAGGTTCAAAAATACCTGTCATTGACCAGCCACGTCTATTCGCCAGCCGTGTTGATGGTCTCGCCACGCTTTTGGGCAAAGGTTGCCGATGCGGACAAACCTATTTTTATCGAGGCCTCCAAAAAAGCTGCAGCTGCACAGCGAAAAAAAGTCAATGACGACGAAAGCACGGGTGTCGCACAGCTTGAAAAAGCTGGCATGCAAGTCGTGCGCACGGTTGACGGACAGGCTTTTCGCGATGCCATGGCACCGGTGTATGCCAACTTGTCAAAAGAGCTGGGCGCAGAAATCATCAAACGCATTCAGGATGTACGTTGATGAACATCATCAAACGAATCGACGCAAGCTTGATGGCTGCTGTGAGTTGGGTGCTGATAGTTTTACTTGCTGGTATGGCCTCAGTGGTGTTTGTCAACGTAACCATGCGCTATGTCACAGGTGACTCGCTGGTATGGGCGGAAGAAGTATCTCGCTATGCCATGGTGTGGCTGATATTCTTAGGCGCAGGCCCCGTGCTGCGTATAGGTGGTCATATTGCAATTGAAAATCTGCAAGATGCACTGCCCCCGATAGCTGCTCAGTGGATACGTTTAGGCGTTGCTTTGGCGATGGCTGGCCTGGGCGTGGGCATGGTTTGTATGGGGGTGCAGTACACGGCGCGCTCACATTTCCAATTGACAGCCAGCACACAGATCCCGTTTTCATACATCTATGCGGCCATTCCCGTAGGCGGCGCTTTGCTCCTGTGGTCAACCCTTGCCATTGCAGCTGGCTATGTAAAAAGCCGCACATTTGAGACGGACACCAACACCTCCGAGCATCAAGAAGGAGTGCAGGTATGAGCGCCAGTCTGGCCATGTTCATCAGCGTGGCAATATTTTTATCAGTCGGGGTGCCAGTTGCCTTTGCACTGGCACTGGCAACGGCGGTAGCGTTGGCGTGGACAGATGCTTACCCGTTGTTCGTGCTAGTCAAGGAAACATTCTCGGGCGTTGACAGCTTTCCCTTAATGGCTGTGCCGTTTTTTGTATTGGCTGCTGAGTTGATGACGGGCGGGTCATTGACTGACTCGCTACTGCGTTTCGTTGCGCAGTTTGTGGGCCACAAACGCGGCGGAATGGGGTATGCCAACATTGGCTCGCTGACCTTCATTGCTGGTATTTCAGGTTCAGCTCTTGCAGAAGCGGCTGGACCCGGAGCCATGCTGGTGCGGATGATGGAGAAGGTTGGCTATGACCGCTCTTATGCAGCTGCACTCACGGCATGCACATCCATTGTGGGGCCAATCATTCCGCCGTCCATCATCATGATTGTGTATGCACTGCAAGATGAGCGGGTCTCGGTCGGAGGGCTCTTTGCAGCAGGCATTGTTCCGGGTCTGGTGATAGCTGCGGCCATGTGCTTGGTCAACTGGTATGTGTCGCGGCAGCGTGGCTACAAGGGTGAGGGCCAGTTACCGCCACTGCGCCAGATTTTGCACAACACTTGGCGCGCATTGCCTGCTCTGGCCTTGCCGATTGTGATTTTGGGAGGTATGCGCGCTGGATTGTTCACGCCGACTGAAGCATCAGTTGTGGCTGTCTTTTATGCCTTGTTTTGCGGCCTGTATGTATACCGCTCACTGAAATGGAGAAACGTACCCTCCATCGTTCTGCACTCAGCGCTAGTGACTGCATCGGTGCTACTCATCATTGGGTTTTCAGCGGCTTTTACCTGGATATTGACGATCGAAGGGGTGCCACAAGCCAGTGCGGAGTGGATTGGCCAACTCAACTTGTCACCTTGGACATTTTTGATTTTGCTTAACGTCTTGTTGCTGCTGGTTGGTATTTTTATTGAGCCTTTACCCGCCGTCATGGTGATGGTTCCGGTGATCGCACCGATTGCCGCCAAGCTGGGTATTGACCCGATACATCTTGCAATGATAGTGATTTACAACCTCACGCTCGGCATGATCACGCCGCCAGTTGGTGGCTTGCTATTCGTAACCTGTAACGTTGCAAAAGTCAGTCTATCTGCGCTGACGAAGGAACTAACGCCATTTCTACTGGCGCATGGTGTGGTTTTAGTAGTCTTGACGGCCTGGCCCGGATTGAGCACTTGGGTGCCGCGCGCCTTGGGCTTTCTTTAGCGGGGCAATGCTATGTCTACGATTGTGCTTCGTTTCCTTGCCACACCCGATGCAGTGAACTTTGGTGGAAAAGTGCATGGCGGTACCGTGATGAAATGGATTGATGAAGCGGCTTACGCATGTGCGACGGCTTTTGCCAAACGCTATTGCGTAACAGTCTTTGTCGGAGGAATCCGCTTCGTTCGCCCCATTGTGATTGGTGACTTGGTCGAGGTAGAGGCTTCGGTCGCCTACACGGGCACCAAAAGCATCAACATAGCAGTTGTGGTCCGTTCCGGTGACTTGAAAGAAATGAACCTTCACCGCACCGCCGAATGCGCTGTGGTGTTCGTAGCGGTCGATTCTCACGGCCAGGCCATTCCCGCTACCCCTTATCGGGCAGCTGGCGAAATGGGTGGTTTGTTGGAGAAACGCGTACGGCATCTGCTCGGTACGAAAAACTCCACGTCTGGCACCGCCGCTAACGCCAAGGCCCCCCTTGCCCAAGACACTGGGTAAGCAAGGTAACCCCTGGGATGTGCGCCCGCGCACTCCTTATCCAACCAATTACCGCTCGCGAGGGTCTCGTAGGGCTCTCGCTGGACCAGCTTTTCCCTATCCCCAGCGGCTATCCGCCGCACTTTAATCGGAGAAATAAATGAAAACAGCTCAACACAAACGGTATTCTGCTTTAGCCGCAGCCATTGCCTCACTCACAGTTGCTACTGGCAGTATGTTGCCTTTAGCTTCATACGCTCAGGCCAAGCCTTTTGGTAAAGCCGAGGTTGTTCACGCCTGGACACGAATGGATTGGGTCTGGCGCAGCGAAGCGGAAAAAAGCGCCTTTATCGCGGACGGTGTTTACAAAGGCGCTTTTCTGGCTGGTGTGGATGTTGACCGCAAAGGAAATATGTATATAACTACACCGCGCTGGGCAGATAAACGGCTTCCTTCCACCCTCAATCAAGTAGTAAATGTCAACGGCAAATCGGTTCTTCTGCCGTTTCCAAACTGGGACATCAATGCCGGGGGGGATGGCACTAAGTTTCAAAATGTTCTTGGCGTAGAAGTTGACAGTAAAAACCGCATGTGGCTAGTCGATATGGGATGGGTTGCAGGTATTGATCCAACGCCAGAGGGCGCACAAAAGATCGTGGTGCTTGATTTGAATACGGGCACGGAGCTCAAGCGATATTCAATCCCTGATTCAGTTGCAAACATCAAAACATCATTTTTGAATGACTTGGTGATTGATGAGAAGCGAGAACTGGCCTTTATCACTGACAGCGGTAATCGCTCCGGTTCCCCTACAGCGAGTGGCATCGTAATTTATGACTTCAAAAGCAATACTGCGCGCAGGGTGCTCAGTAATCATCCCACCACACAGGACGACCCGACGCGCGAATTGTCTGTACTTGGAGAAAGGGTTTTGCCCGACGGTCGCCTTGCCGTGGGAATCAACGGAATCACCCTTTCAAAGGATGGCAGCACGCTTTACTGGAACGTGACGACGGGTGATGGCATTTACTCGGCCAAAGTTGAAGTGCTTCTGAACCCGGCGGCGTCTGAGTCAGAGGTTAATGCCGCCATTAGCGGACCCATGCGCATAGGCGGGGGCGGTGACGGTTTGTCAGCTGACGCAAAAGGAAGAATTTACTCGACCAATCTGACAAGCGGAAAGCTTCAGTATTTCAATGCCAAAAACAAGAAGCTAGTCACCATTGCTGAGGGTAAAGGTTTTGAATGGCCCGATAGTCTTAGTTGGGACGGTCAAGGTGGTCTGTTGGTCAGTACAAATTGGCTCAACCACGCGTTCTCGGGAAAGATGAATTTCGATCAAGCTACACCCAACTTTCGAGTTTGGCGCATTCAAACTGACTCCAGCAAGGGCTATGTCAAGTGAATCATCTTAACGAATCTCCAGTGACCATGACACCCCAATCCCTCGCGTCGGCGGCTGCCGACGCCTTTCGTCAACTGCCTGCAATGGACGTTCACGCACGCGCATTGCTTCTGCGTGCGCTGGCACAAAGCCTGCGCAACAATATCAAAAGCCTTGTGGAACTGGCTGACGAGGAGACACATTTGGGTATTGGCAGGCTAACTGGAGAAGTACACCGTACCTGCTTTCAGCTTGATGGGTTTGCTGATTACATTCAGACTGGTAAGCATTTGCGTAGATTGCAGGAATCAGCCATTGATGCCCCGCCACCTGCCGGTCGACCGTCACTTGAACTGACAGCTATCCCAATAGGTCCAGTCGCTGTATTTTCAGCAAGTAACTTTCCGTTTGCCTTTTCAGTATTGGGCGGCGACACTGCCTCGGCCCTGGCCGCTGGCTGCCCAGTCATTGTGAAGGCTCACCCAGCCCACTTGGAGCTATCGCGTGAAGTCGCACGCTTGGCTCAACAGGTTTTGGCTGACCTGTCGTTGCCTTCTGCATGGATCAGCCTGCTGGACAGTCATGGCACGGAAGCTGGATCTGAATTGGTGGTGCAGCGCGGCATTGCAGCAGTCAGTTTTACAGGTTCACTTCGTGCTGGTAAAGCACTAGCGGATTTGATCGCAAGGCGTGAGCAGCCGATTCCATTTTTTGGTGAACTGGGCTCAATAAACCCAGTTCTAGTGATGCCCGGATTTTTGTCTCAACAATCTGCACTATCTGCCTACGCGCTGGCAGACGCCATAGTGCAAGGTTCGGGTCAGTTTTGCACCTCGCCAGGTTTATTGATCGTTGAGGAGTCTGCTGCTGGCGATGCCTTCATTGAGGCGCTTGCTGGCAGACTGGATGGACACAGCACGCATCCGATGTTGACAACAAGCATGAAAGATGCATTTGACCGACAACTTGCGAAAATTCGCGATTTGAAGGGTATCGGAATAAAAACGGTGCGCTCTCTTTCTCCAAATCCAGCGACGACTCACCCTACACCGACACTGATCGAGGTCAATCTGGATGTGTTTATCGCCAATACGAACCTGCAAGAAGAAGTTTTTGGACCATATGCAGTAGTGGTTCGCGTACCGTCGACTGAGGCGGGCTATTGCGCAGCGATTGCGCCGCTCGAAGGCAGCTTAACCCTGACATTTTGGGCCGTAGAAAAAGATGCTGCTGCGGTCAACGCCATCATGCCAATGGCCATGCAGCGTGCTGGGCGTGTTTTGTTTGGCGGCGTCCCTACGGGTGTGGCTGTGACTGAAGCTCAGCACCATGGTGGGCCGTGGCCAGCATCGACTCGCCCGGATACGACCTCGGTAGGCATGCGCGCGATTGAACGATTTTTAAGGCCGGTGGTGCTGCAAGCCAAACCAGATTGGCTTATCGGGTAAAAACAGTGACGTATGCTTTAAATCGACTTTTTAATATACGTGCTCGCGAGAAGGCCAACCTTCAGCGTACTGAGCAAGGTCTCTACAACAGACGATTTGAAAGTGGACGAATGTCCTTACCTGGATTTGCGTCGACACTAGATCGGAATGGCATCGAAGTGGGCTATCCCCAATTGGCTCTTCCGCTGCCTATCTCCATCAAGTAAGTGAGAAGGTACCCGTTCGTATCGGGCGAGGCGCTGTCGAACGTGGGTGGGCGTCGCGACTTCCGCAGCCACTTCGACAATTTCGATCCCGACCCTCGTGGCTGCCACTGCAATCCTTGTGCAATTGGAAGCATCGTCGACGGAGTCGATGAAGTTTGGAAAGCCGTTCGGAGAGAGATGCGCTTTGACTCACATTAGAGCAAGATTATGGTTGCTTGTGGTGTCCCGCCGCCTGCCCGTCCCATAGGCAATACGGAGTTCTCAGTCGATAAGGCCGCAATGAATCGTACGCTCGTGTCGCGGCCATTTCCCTCCGATGAGTTCCGCTGCGCTACGCCCCAATGGGTGGACCGCGTAGCGCTTTGATTTCAGACTCTGCATGCAGTGTTGCATCAGCACACGCAAATATGAAGTCGGATCGAAAGGAGGTACTCATGTCCATGAGTGTGCTGTTTGGACAGGTCTTCGTGGTGTTTGGTGTCGCTCTTTCCGGTGTGTGGTCGGCCACCCAATGGACTGCGGCGGCGCTGGGCCAGCAAGTGCGCCTCGGACTGCCCTGGTTCGACCTGTTCGGTATTTCGATCTATCACCCATGGCGCCTGTTCGAGTGGTGGTACTTCTTCGATGCCTACGCACCCGATGTCTTTCTGCGCGGTGGCACCATTGCAGCATCCAGCGGACTACTCGCAACAGGTGCTGCCATAGCAATGGCCGTCTGGCGCTCGCGTCTTGCGAAGCGCGTCACGACCTACGGTTCAGCCCGATGGGCCGAGCTCGAAGAGGTTCGATTTGCGGGCCTGACCCGGCCAGTTGGTGTGTTCCTAGGTCGGCTGCGGACCAAGGAAGGTGACTACTTGCGCCACGAAGGACCCGAACACGTGATGGCCTTCGCACCCACCCGTTCAGGCAAGGGTGTCGGCCTGGTGGTGCCTACGCTTTTGTCCTGGCCCGGCTCCGCCGTTATCCATGACATCAAAGGCGAGAACTGGCAGCTCACCGCAGGCTGGCGCTCACGTTTTTCACATTGCCTGTTGTTCAACCCAACCGATGCGAAGTCAGCTGCATACAACCCGTTGCTCGAAGTGCGGCGCGGCATGCACGAGGTGCGCGACGTGCAGAACATCGCCGACATCCTGGTTGACCCGGAAGGTGCTCTGGAGCGGCGCAACCATTGGGAAAAGACATCACACGCCCTGCTGGTCGGAGCCATCCTGCATGTGCTCTATGCCGGTGACGACAAGACCCTGCGCGGTGTCGCCAACTTCCTGTCAGATCCGGCCAATCCGTTCGAGATTACGTTGCACCGGATGATGACGACACCGCATCTCGGTAATGTCACCCACCCCGTGGTTGCTTCAGCAGCCCGCGAAGTGCTCAACAAAAGCGACAACGAGCGTTCGGGGGTTCTGTCCACCGCGATGAGCTTTCTGGGCCTGTACCGCGACCCAACAGTAGCGGAAGTGACTTCGCGCTGCGACTGGCGCATTGCCGATCTCATTTCAGCGGAACACCCGGTATCACTTTACCTAGTGGTGCCACCCTCCGATATCAGCCGAACCAAGCCATTAATCCGCCTGATCCTGAACCAAATTGGCCGACGCTTGACTGAATCCCTGGACGGTTCTGACGGCATTTCGCGCAAACACAAACTGCTGTTGATGCTTGATGAGTTTCCGGCATTGGGCCGCCTGGACTTCTTTGAGTCCGCCCTGGCTTTCATGGCCGGTTACGGCCTGCGTGCCTTTCTGATTGCGCAATCCCTGAACCAGATCGACAAGGCCTATGGCCAGAACCATTCGATCCTCGATAACTGCCATGTGCGCATTGCGTTTGCAACCAACGACGAACGCACCGCCAAGCGAATCTCCGAAGCACTGGGCACCGCCACCGAACTGCGGGCACAGCGCAACTATGCAGGCCACCGGCTGGCCCCTTGGCTCGGGCACCTGATGGTCTCGCGACAAGAAACCGCGCGCCCCTTGCTGACACCGGGCGAGGTGATGCAGTTGCCGCCCGATGAGGAAGTCGTGATGGTGTCAGGCCATCCGCCCATCAAGGCCGCGAAGCTGCGCTACTACCAGGACCGGAATTTCATGGGCCGGATGCTGACACCGCCGGTGCTTGCGCTGGACGGCTATGCGGACAAACCCACGGCGCGGCCAGACGACTGGAGTGGACTGGTGATTCGTGCTGTCTCCGGGGCATCGACCACAACCGGGTCAGGCGGCTTTGCTGATGAAGGTGGTCGTCAGCTCAAGCCTGAGCTGGACGTAGTGTTTGATGCCCAGCCCGTGATGGACATGGACGACCTGCTGGTGCTCGATGACGAGGACGATATGTCGTCGCAACCGCACGGCCTGAAGCGAGACAGGCGGGACATAGGGGACACAGACCAAAGAATGCAGCGCAATGCACGACTCGCAGCGTTGGACCCGGATGACGGGATTTCACTATGAGCCGGACCCGCCTCAATATCTTCATTGAGCCCGACCATGCCAAGCGGCTGGATCAGCTCGCCGCGCACAAGGGCGTGTCTAAGTCGGCGGTAATTGCCGCTGCTTTGGCATCGTTCCTCTCACCGGATGCAAACGACCAGCGCGAAGCTGCCATGGGCAAACGACTGGACCGCCTTTCTCGCCAGTTTGATCGGCTGGAGCGTGATCAAGGCATTTTGATCGAAACGGTGGCGCTTTACATCCGCTACTTCTTGACTGTTTCACTGCCAGTGCCCGACGGTCAGCAGGATGCTGCGCGCACCCAGGGCCGTGCCCGTTATGCCCAATTTGTCGAACAGCTCGCCCGCCACATTCAGCGCGGGCGCAGCCTGGTCCGCGAAGTCCATGAAGAGGTAGCGCCGGATGACCTGACTCCGCAGGCTACCGCACCAGAACACAAGGAAGGGGATAACTCCAATGATTCGCAAACCTGACAAAGACACTGGGGGTGGTGAGAACCGCAGTGACGGTGAAGGTAGCGGTGGCAGCGCCGCCGTCTCCCTGGAGCGCCGCATCCGCATGCTGCGCACGGCCATGGGGCCAGAGATTGCGGCAGCACTCGAAGACCCGGAAGTCGTGGAAGTATTACTGAACCCCGATGGCACCTTGTGGCTGGACCGGCTGGGTTCGGGTCGCGCGCCGACCGGGACGACGCTGCCACCGGCAGTCGCCGAGCGGATCATCCGCCTGGTGGCGGCGCACGTGCGGGCTGAGGTGAATGCTGGAGCGCCCATTCTGTCAGCTGAATTGCCCGAGACCGGGGAGCGTTTCCTGGGAGTTCTGCCCCCGGTGGTGCGTGCGCCCTCGTTTGCGATTCGCAAGCGGGCATTGCGCATCATGACCTTGAATCACTATGTGGCCGATGGCATCCTGACCGAGGCGCAGGCCGGGTTTCTTCGCACTGCCGTGCGCGAGCGGTTCAACATCGTCGTATGTGGTGGTACCAGCACTGGCAAGACCACACTGGCCAATGCGCTGCTGGACGAGATTGCCGACACCGGCGACCGGGTCATGATCCTCGAAGACACGGTGGAATTGCAGTGCCGCTCAGATGACCACGTCTGCATGCGCACCGAACCGGGCATCAGCACCATGGCTGACCTGGTGCGCGCCACGCTGCGGTTACGGCCAGACCGCGTGGTAGTAGGCGAAGTACGGGGCGGCGAAGCGCTGGACCTGATCAAGATATGGGGTACCGGTCACCCCGGCGGCATTGCCACCGTGCATGCCGGTTCGGCCCATGGTGCCCTGGTCCGCCTGGAGCAACTTATCCAGGAAGTCTCCGTCACGGTCCCCCGCGCCCTGATTGCCGAAGCGGTAAACGTCATCGTCTTTATTGCCGGGCGTGGCCGCCATCGGCGCGTGCAGGAGATTGCACGGGTCATCGGTTTTGACAGCCACGGCTACCAGCTCAGTACCGATCTGATGCCTTCGTTTCCATCTATTTCACCCGCCACCAACTTACCCACCACCGGAGAACCATGATGACGATTTCACGCATTCACGTAAAACCAGTCCTTCAGGCCGCCGCCATCACGGCGCTGCTGCTGGCAATCGCAGTCCCTGCCCAAGCCGCCGGCTCGAACATGCCTTGGGAGGCACCACTGCAATCCATCCTTGAATCGGTGCAAGGGCCGGTGGCGCGCATCGTGGCGGTGATCATCATCATTACCACCGGATTGACACTGGCGTTTGGTGACAGCAGCGGGGGTTTTCGGAAACTGGTGCAGATCGTGTTTGGGCTGTCAATTGCGTTTGCCGCGTCCTCGTTTTTCCTGACTTTCTTCAGTTTCTCGGGTGGGGCGGTGCTGGCATGAACGCGGCTACTCCCAATGTACCGGGGTTTGCCAGTGGTTTTGAGATCCCGCTGCACCGGTCCCTGACCGAACCCATCCTGCTGGGTGGTGCGCCGCGTACCGTGGCGATTGCCAACGGCACGCTGGCCGCTGCTGTTGGACTGGGCTTGCAGCTTTGGCTGCCGGGGATCGCGCTGTGGGTCATCGGACACTCGTTGGCGGTCTGGGGTGCGCGACTGGACCCGCAATTCATGCAGGTTTTTGCGCGGCACATCAAACACCGCGTGCTGCTGGACGTGTGATGCGAGCCATAGAGAACACGCCATGATGCACCTCGCCGAATACCGCAAGCGCCCGGCCTTGCTGGCCGACTGGCTGCCCTGGGCCGGGCTGGTCGCACCGGGTGTCGTGCTGAACAAGGATGGTTCGTTCCTGCGCACGGCACGTTTTCGGGGGCCGGACCTGGACAGCGCGACGCAGGGGGAACTGGTTGCGACCTCTGCGCGACTCAATAACGCTTTGCGGCGACTGGGTTCCGGCTGGGCGCTGTTTGTCGAGGCCGAGCGGCGTGAAGCGGCGGACTATCCCGAGTCCTCTTTCCCGGAGCCGCTGTCCTGGCTGGTCGATGAAGAGCGTCGGGCGGCGTTCGAGGAGGCCGACAGCCACTTCGAGAGCAGCTACCACTTGTCGTTGTTGTGCCTGCCACCCGAGGAGTCGCAGGCGCATGCCACCAAACTGCTGTACGAGAACACCAAGGTAGAAGGCGTGGATTGGCGCGAGCGCCTGGACGGCTTCGTGTCGGAAACGGAGCGCTTCTTTGGATTGCTCGAAGGCGTGATGCCTGAGATCAGTTGGCTGGACGACAGTCAGACATTGACTTACCTGCATGGCTGTGTGTCCACGCGCCGTCATCCGGTAGCCGTGCCCGAGGTGCCGATGCACCTGGATGCACTGTTGGCGGACGAGCCTTTGAGCGGCGGGCTTGCCCCCATGTTGGGGAATCAGCACTTGCGTGTGCTGTCGGTACGTGGTTTCCCGACCTCGACCTGGCCGGGCCTCTTGGATGACCTCAACCGTCTGGGTTTTGCCTACCGCTGGAGCACCCGCTTCCTGTGTCTGGAGAAGGCCGAAGCTGAGCGTGAGCTGGTGCGCCTGCGTCGCCAGTGGTTTTCCAAGCGCAAGAACATCGTGGCGTTGTTGCGTGAGACCATTTTTCAACACGAGAGCCCGCTGGTCGATTCCGACGCTTCGAACAAGGCGAGCGATGCCGATGCGGCGCTGCAGGAATTGGGGGGTGACCAGGTGTCGTTCGGCTACGTCACGGCGACAGTGACGGTACTGGATGCGGATGCCACGGCGGCCGACGAGAAGTTGCGCGCGTTGGAGCGAAGCATCCAAGGCCGTGGCTTCGTGACGATCCCGGAAACCCTGAATGCGGTGGACGCCTGGCTGTCTTCGATTCCAGGCCACGCTTACGCCAATGTCCGTCAGCCCATTGTTTCAACGCTGAACCTGGCCCACATGATGCCGGTATCCGCTGTCTGGGCGGGGCAGGAGCGCAATGCGCATCTGGATGGGCCACCCCTGATCGTGACGCGCACCGATGGCGCGACGCCGTTCCGGCTGGTCACACACATCGGCGACGTGGGCAATACGCTGGTGGTCGGTCCCATCGGCATGGGGAAATCCGTGCTGCTGGCCACTTTAGCCATGCAATTTCGCCGCTATGCCGGTTCACGCATCCTGGCCTTTGACATGGGGCGTTCCATCCGCGCCACCATCCTCGGGTTGGGTGGCGAGCACTACGATCTCGGTTTTGATGGAGAAGCGGACAAGACCATCGCGTTCCAGCCGCTGGCGCGCATCAACCAGGACGGTTACCGCGCCTGGGCTGCCGAATGGATCGCAGGGCGTTTGATTCAAGAGGGTGTCACGGTTGGCCCAGCCGAGAAGGACGCGGTGTGGTCCGCCTTGAACAGCCTGGCCAGTGCGCCGGTCAGTCAACGCACCATGACGGGCTTGTCGGTGCTGCTGCAGTCCAACGCCTTGCGCCAAGCCCTGCAGCCCTATGTGCTGGGTGGCGCGCACGGCAAGCTGCTGGATGCGGATTCAGACCGATTGGGTTCTGCCGACGTGCAGGGCTTTGAGATGGAAGAGCTGATGCACAGCAAGGCGGCGATGCTGGCCGTTCTGGGCTACCTGTTCGCGCGCTTCGAGGAGCGCTTCGACGGGGCGCCGACGTTGTTGATCTTGGACGAAGCCTGGCTGTTCCTGGATGACCCGGTGTTTGCATCCCGCATCCGCCAGTGGCTCAAGACCTTGCGCAAGAAGAATGTGTCGGTGATCTTTGCCACGCAGTCGCTGGCGGACATCAAGGACTCGGCAATCGCCCCGGCCATCATTGAGAGTTGTGCCAGCCGCATCTTCCTGCCGAATCCGCAGGCGACCGAACCGCAAATTCGCGTGATCTACGAAGGCTTCGGGCTCAACAGCCGGCAGATCGACATCGTTGCGCAGGCGCAGCCCAAACGGGACTATTACTACCAGTCGCGGCTGGGAAACCGGGTCTTTGACCTGGGGCTCGGGCCAGTGGCCCTGGCGTTTGCCGCTGCGGCCAAGCCCGAGGACCAGCGCTTCATGGATGCGGTGTCGGCATCCGTCCCGCCTGCGGACTTTGCAGCAGCCTGGCTGCGCCATCGTGGCCTCGAATGGGCTGCGGACCTGATTCCGTCGTTTCCGTACCCTTCCTCAACCACGCAGGAGAAATCGCCATGAACCGCAAATCTTTCCTCAAACCCCGCATGGCTGCCCTGGCTGTCGCCAGCGCGCTTGCCCTCGGCATCACGCCGCCGGCACACGCGCTTTTTGGCGTTGGCGACATCGTGTTCGATCCAACGAACCTGGTGCAAAACATCATGACGGCCGCCAATACGCTGGAGCAGATCAACAACCAAATCCGGCAGTTGCAGAACGAGGCGCTGATGCTGATAAACCAGGCCAAGAACCTGACGGGTTTGAACTTCAGCGCGCTGGCCCAACTGCGTGCGGCCTTGGCCGCGACGAACCAGTTGATCCAGCAGGCGCAGGGCCTGGCTTTCAACGTGTCGCAGATGGAAGCGGACTTCACCCGTCTGTATCCGAATGCCTATTCCGCTTCCACCTCCGGCAGTCAGATGGCGCTGGATGCACGCCAACGCTGGCGCAACTCGCTGGAAGCGCTGCGTACCGCTACCAAGGTGCAGTCGCAGGCGGTGCAAAACTTTGCATCCGACGAACAAACCTTGACGGACCTGGTGAATCGCAGCCAGTCCGCGGTCGGTGCCTTGCAGGCCATGCAGGCAACCAACCAGCTGCTGGCTTTGCAGTCCCGCCAAACCATCCAGGCGCAGCAACTCCAGATCACCCAGGACCGGGCGACTGCTCTGGAGCAGGCCCGGCAGGTGGCGGTGCAGGAGCGTGCGCGCGAGGTGCGGCGGCGGTTTCAGGGGGAGGGCACGCCCTACACCCCGTACACGGTCAACTTCTACAGCAACTGAGGGGGATCACTATGAAACAGTTTCTGATGGTTATGTTGGCGTTGTCGATAACGTTGATCGCGGGCTGCGGCAAGTCGGTGCCTACCGATACGGTTGAGTCACTGGTTGCGAGTCCCGAGCGTCTGAAGGAGCTTAGAGCCCAGTGCAAGGCTGACCATGCCAAGGTGGGAGATGCCGTCTGTGCTGCGGTGTCCGAAGCCACGCGGCGGCGCTTCATGAGTGGTGGCAAATCGCCATATGCGAACGATCCCGTGCCAACTCCGACTGCGACGCCACCAGCTAGAGCCAAGAGTGAACCGTCATGAACGATCTGTCGGTCATCGATCGCTTTCTGGATGTCTTCTCGCGCTACATCGATTCCGGCTTTGGCCTGCTGCATGGCGAGGTGGCCTTCCTGTCCGCCACGCTGGTCGGGATCGACATGACGCTTGCCGGCCTGTTCTGGGCCATGGGCCATGCCAGCGGGAGCGGTGATGATGTGATCGCCAAGCTGGTCAAGAAGGTGCTGTACGTCGGGGCCTTTGCTTTCATCATCGGCAACTTCAATAACCTGGCGGGTATCGTTTTCCGCTCCTTTGCCGGGCTTGGACTGGTGGCATCCGGTTCCAGCATGACGCAGGCGCAGTTGCTGCAGCCGGGGCGGCTGGCGCAAGCGGGTGTGGATGCGGGTCGGCCCATCATGGTGCAAATCAGCGATCTGACGGGTTTCCCCGAGGTGTTCGCAAACCTGGATGTCATCAGCGTGCTGTTTCTGGCCTGGCTGGTGGTGATCGTGAGTTTCTTTGTGCTGGCGGTTCAGCTCTTTGTGACGCTGATCGAGTTCAAGCTGACGACGCTGGCGGGTTTTGTGCTGGTGCCCTTTGCACTTTGGAACAAGACGGCATTTCTGGCCGAGCGGGTACTTGGCAACGTGGTGTCGTCCGGGATCAAGGTGTTGGTGCTGGCCGTGATTGTCGGTATCGGTTCGGGCTTGTTTGCGGAATTTCAGATGCCACCGGGGACGGAGCCCTCCATTGACCATGCGCTGGTCATCATGCTGGCTTCGCTCACGCTGCTGGATCTGGGTATCTTTGGTCCCGGCATCGCGACCGGACTGGTATCGGGTGCACCGCAGTTGGGCGCGGGTGCTGCGGCAGGAACCGCGCTGGGAGTCGCTGGAATGGCTGTGGCCGGAGGCGCTGCCATTACTTCGGGCGGTGCTGCCGTAGCAGCCGGGGCGCGGATGGTGCCGGGTGCGGCACGCGCGGCCATTGGCGGTGGTGCGAGTGCCGCTCGTTCTGCCAGCGGGATGGCTGCTGGTGCAAAGTCTGCCTATCAGGCGGGTGCCGCCGCATCAGGCGGTAGTGGTGTGCGCGCCGCAGGGGCAGGTCTCGCCAACGTGGCGAAAAGTGGTGCGAGTGCGGTTGGCCAGCGCGTCGCGGCTGGGGCCAAGACCGTCAAGGATCGCGTTGCATCGGCCGTCGCCGGGGAGGCTGAGCCAGTATCAGCCGCGGGTGCTAGCACTGCCGCGAATGCAACGACGTCCGACTCGCCGCCTCCTGCACCCGCGTGGGCAAAACGCTTGCAACGCAACCAGCGTCTGTCGCACGGGATTTCTACTGCTGCGCACACCCTGCGCTCTGGTGACCACGGCGGGGGTGGTGCCAGTCCGAGCCTGCGCGACGACTCCAATCATTGAGGAGATCTAAATGCTATTCAAACGACCCCAGGTGCGCTACTCGGACACGCCCGAGCCCGTCACCCCGTATCAGGCTGCAGCGCAAGTCTGGGACAACCGCATCGGTAGCGCCCGCGTGCAGGCCAAGAATTGGCGGCTAATGGCTTTCGGTTGCTTGAGCATGGCTTTGCTGATGGCCGGTGGACTGGTCTGGCGCTCCGCACAGTCCATCGTGACACCCTATGTTGTCGAGGTGGACAGCGCGGGGCAGGTGCGTGCAGTCGGCGAAGCGGCCACGCCGTACAAACCGAATGATGCGCAGATTGCCTATCACCTGGCGCGCTTTGTCACCGACGTGCGCTCGCTGTCGATCGATCCCATCGTGGTGCGACAGAACTGGCTCGAAGCCTATGAATACACCACGGACAAGGGTGCGGCGACGCTGAACGATTACGCGCGAGCCAATGATCCGTTTGCCCGCATCGGGCAGAACTCTGTCTCGGTGGAAGTGACCAGCGTGGTTCGGGCCAGTGATTCTTCGTTCCAGATGCGCTGGATCGAGCGCAGTTATGCGAATGGTGCGCCCTCGGGCACCGAGCGCTGGACAGCGGTGGTATCGGTGGTGCTGCAACCGCCCCGCACGGAAGAGCGCTTGCGCCGCAATCCACTAGGCATTTATGTCAACGGCTTGTCCTGGAGCCGTGAACTCGAAGCGACACAAGGAGTAAAACCATGAAGACACGAATTCGTATTTGCGCTTTGCCGTTGGTGATGGTCGTCACCTTGGCGACTATCACCGGCTGCGCCACGCACGGCAAGCCGCCGCCCGTCATCACGCTGGATGAGCCCGTTGCCGCACAGTTGTTGCCGGACGCACCAAAGCCTATCGAAGTCGTGACGCTGTCTGAACCGCTGGCGCTACCTGCACAGTTGAAGTCGCTCTCAATAGAAGCAGAGGCGAAGGTCGCAACGGAATCCATCGATGAAAAAGTCCGTGTCGCACGCGCCAATCTGGAAGCGCGCGTGGCACCCAGCCGGGAGGGCTACGTCAATGCCATCCAGGTGTGGCCCTACGCCGATGGCGCGCTGTACCAGGTCTACACAAGCCCTGGCCGGGTGACGGTCGTCGCGCTGCAAGAGGGCGAGGAGCTGGTGACGGTGTCAGCGGGCGACACGGTGCGTTGGGTGGTCGGGGACACGGCCAGCGGTTCGGGTGCCAGCTTGCGCGTGACCGTTCTCTTGAAACCCACCCGTACCGGGCTAAAGACCAATTTGGTGATCACCACGAATCGGCGTATGTACTTGCTGGAGTTGTCTTCCACACCGCAGGCCTGGATGGCTTCGGTGTCCTGGGACTACCCCAAGGACAGGATGCTGGCCTTGCAGAAGCAAGCGCAGCAGGCTCAAGCTGCGGCACCGGTCGATTCCGGCCTGTCGCTGGAGCAGATCAAGTTTCGCTATGCCATCACGGGCGACAGTCCGCCGTGGAAGCCGCTGCGGGCCTTTGATGACGGGCAGCGGGTGTACATTCAGTTTCCCACTGGCATCGCGCAGGGCGAGTTGCCGCCACTGTTCGTGATTGGGTCGCAGGGTGATGGACAGTTGGTGAACTACCGTTTCCGTTCACCGTATTACGTGGTGGATCGGCTGTTTGGTGCTGCCGAACTGCGACTCGGCGCAGACAATGCTCAGATGGTGCGTATTGAGCGCACCGATGGGGTTGCCAGTGCGGCACGGAGGAACTGAGCATGAGTACGCCCGCCACACCGCAGGCTGACACGCCGGTGCCGCCGAAGGTTGATCCAGACACCATGACCTTGCGTGCGCCGCCGCGTCCAGTGGTCCGGTTGAACCGACGCATGCTGGCGCTTGGCGCGGGCATGCTGGCCGCCGCCGTGCTTGGAGGTACTTTGTGGTCGCTGCAGTCGCATAAGCGTGAACGCAACCCGGCAGCCGAGTTGTACAACGTGGACCGCGTCTCACGGGCCGAGAGTCTGGACCAGTTGCCCAAGGATTATTCGAAGATACCGGTGCCTGTCAAACCCGTCATACCTGTCTTGGGGGAACCGTTGCCGGGTGATCTGGGGCCGGCCATCCTCAGCGCAGAACGGCAGCGCCAGGCGAACGTATCGGCGGCGTACAACGATCCAGCACATGCGGATCGTTTGACGCAGCTGCGTGATGCGGAGGACGCGGCGCGCTCTACGGTGTTCTTCCGCAGCAGTGGGAATGGCGCGAAGGCGGCAACGGCTGTGACTTCAGCTGCGGCTGGCAGTCCGTCCGCATCGATGTCGGGCAATCAGCCGTTCAATCCGATGGGGTCGACGACTGCCACGACACAGCAGGCCGACCCGACTGCCGCGCAGAACCGGCAGGAGCAGAAGGCAGCCTTTGTTGCGAATGCGGGTGACACGGCTACGCGCAATCCGGCCAGCCTGCAGATGCCGGTCTCGCCTTACCAGGTGATGGCGGGCACGGTCATTCCAGCTGCGCTGGTGACGGGCATCAACTCTGACCTGCCGGGGCAGGTCATCGCCAATGTGACGGAGGCGGTCTACGACACGGCCACGGGGCGTTATCTGCTGATTCCGCAGGGGTCACAATTGATTGGGCGTTATGACAGTCAGGTGTCATTCGGGCAGCGGCGGGTGTTGCTGGTGTGGACGCGGCTGATCCTGCCCGACACCTCGTCGATTGCGCTTGACCGCTTGCCGGGCATTGATCCGGCGGGTTATGCCGGGCTGGAGGATGGTATTGATTGGCATTGGGACCGAATTCTTGCGGGCGCAGCGCTGTCGACGTTGCTTGGAGTCGGCGCTGAACTGGCGGCACCGGACCGCAGCGGAACTGATGGCAAGGTGGTCATTGCCGTGCGCCAGGGCGCGCAGGACACGGTGAATCAGGTTGGTCAGGAGATCACAAAACGGCATATGAGCATTCAGCCGACGCTGACGATTCGGCCTGGGTTTCCGATGCGGGTGATGGTGAGCAAGGATTTGATCCTGCGGCCGTATCAGCCGTTGTTCTTTGTGAGGGGGGCTTCACAATGACTAAAGGCGTCAGCACCTTGCGCCTTGGCCCGCTGCCGCGCACTGAGTTCGTGAAGCTGACCATTGCGGTTCCGGTTGATGTCAAGGCCTCACTTGACCGGTATGCGGATCTGCACAGCCAACTGCATGGTGAAAAGGTTGATGCTGCGGCCTTGATACCTCACATGTTGACAGCGTTCATTGCGCGCGACCGCGGATTCAAGTCCCTGACTTCGAAGAATATGAAGCCGAATCGCCCCATGCCTTAAGGGTGAAGGCGGAGTGCAATACATGGTGGGAACCTATTGGGCGCTTGCTGAGCCGTTCATGCATTGTCAGACGGACGTGGTCCGTGGAGACTGCCCTGGCAAGAATCTGGGTCACAGGTGAAAATGTCGCATGGACTGCCCGCACTCGCTCGTTGAACCTGCTCTCGATAGATGGGCAGAGTGCCATTGGCATTTGCACCAGATGGAAGCAAACTATCATCAACCTGATGCATTTCGGTATGCGTTGAATAGTTTCATTCGTGCCTTCAAAGAGGTGCCTCAGTTGCTAACGATGGGCACCCAGAATCAGGCGGAGTTGAGGAAGAATATCAAACCTGCAATGCAGGCTCTGCACGACAGCGATCTCTACAAGGTGCTCGCCACGACCAGAAATTTCTTGGTGCATCAAGGGATGCTTGAGCTTGAAAGTCGGGGTAGTGCGGGTACGACAGAAGGGCGAAAGGTCAAGATATCCTTCCCGTTTAGGGTGCACCCTTGGGAAAGCAGTGATGAAGCCTATGTACGTTACAAAGAGGTTTGTCGCACGGACCAAATGATGCGTGGTTTGATTGGACCGGATTGTGATTCAGCGCCAGCGATCTGGCGCACATGGATCATCAAAGACTTTCCAGGGCGCGATCTTCTGGACGTTGTGTTCGAGGCGTGGACAAGACTGGGTGAAGTGCTCTCCGCAACAGTCGAGGCGCGGGGTGGTGAGCCCTTGGATCTGAGCATGCCATGCCGACATGACCCCGAACTCGTGAAGGTAAAGCGCTTCAGTCAGCGTGACTTTTTCCTGGAGGTCGAGGGCATTGACCTGGACGAGGAGGAGAGGAAATGGCACGAAGAGAAGGCGCAGCGCGACACTGACAGTGACGCGCACCTAGCCGGTGGAAGAAATGTTGATTGATTGAGGTAAGACTGGCATAGTCGCCCAATGGTTTTAACGCTTCAAATCGACAAGATCGAATCCGGCCTCTACCGTGCTGCGGTGCTATGCGGCGGCGTCGAGGTTACCGAGCCTTCGCATTACGCCTCTATTGAGGAAGCTATCCGCGAAGAGGCGGCTGCGGTGCCTGAGGGCTTTGCATACTTTGCTGATGTCATCTACGGGGGGGCGTCCAGTGGCACCATCTCGCTGGCCCTTCTTCCAGAGCGTGCCTCACAGGTTGCTGATCAGCTCGTCGCCATTGTGGCGGAGATGTACGGCTTCGCCCAGTCATGATGTTAGGAACCATTGAACTCGCAGAGCATGAAGTTGCTCTTCTTAAACAAATTGACTTCAATCAGCAGTCCCATGAAAGTCTCAAGCAATCATGCGAGGCCTCTGCGAAGTTAGTGCCTCTGCTTTTGAAGCGCAAAGCCATTCCAGCTCAACGCTTGCGCTATTTTGATGATCCCGAACTCAATGGTGGGAAAAAATCCCGGATGCAAGTGTTTGAAGGGAATGGCACGTCGGGAGTGGCCATCTTTGGTCATGGTAACTTCTTGCATCATCTTCGCTACTTCATCCATGGGGCTGCGTTGCCCGAGCACATCAAAGTCGAGATGACCAAGCTGGTTGGTGATTCGTCGGATTTCACCAGTGGCGACCTTGAGCCGATTCGCAAATTCGCCCGGCAGTCGGCTCGGTCTTCTGGACTTGGTGCATCGTCAGCGGGTAAGTTCTTTCAGTTGATGAATGACATTGGATTGAGTCCGAACGATGCGGATTCGGTTCGTCGGGCAGTTCTGGCTGTGCGATAGGGATGGATAAACCTTTAAGGCCGATAGTGAACAAACCAAAGACTAGCCCCGAAGATTTCAAGAAGCTGCTGGACAGGATCAAGATATGGGCCGTCCAGGCCATGTTTTCCGACGACGAACTTCTGGAGCAACTCGTTCTCAAGGGCGGGAACGCGATGGCGCTGGTGCATCAGATCAGCGCGCGTGCATCCGTGGATCTCGACTTTTCCCTGCGTCAGGATTTTGGCGGTGATATCGCAAAAGTGGAGGGCCGTATTTCCCGGGCCCTGGCAGACACTTTTCGCTCCCACGGGTTCGAGGTCTTCGACTTTAAGATGGCCGAAAAGCCCAAAGCCGTTTCTGATGACATGAAGCACTTTTGGGGTGGCTATGGCGTTGAGTTCAAACTGGCGACAGCAGCGGTTTACGCTGAACATTCGGCGGACCTGGAGACGCTGAGGCGCAGAGCGATCAATCTGGGGCAAGGGACCAGATTCCTTATCGATATCAGTCGTTTCGAGTATGTGGCTGGCAAGCAATTGGTCGACTTCGACGGTTACGTCATCTATGTTTACTCGCCGGAGATGATCGTCTGCGAAAAACTTCGGGCCATCTGTCAGCAAATGCCTGAGTACGGACCGATCATCAAGAGGGACCGCGCCGGTAGCGCTCGCGCCCGAGATTTCGTGGACATCTTCGTTCTGATGGACACGTTGAAGCTTGATTTGACGACTGAGGCGGCCCGTGAAACCCTCGTCGCAATGTTTGACATGAAGAAGGTGCCCCTGGAATTCTTGGGCAAAGTCCCCGACACGCATGGATTTCATCTGGCTGGCTATTCCTCTGTGCAAGATACCGTCTCGCCCGAGTTTCAGCTCAAGGACTTTGATTACTACTTCAAGTACACGCTGGCGCTGATTGACCAGCTAAAACCCGTTTGGCACAAATAGTCGCCAGGTCGGTTCGTATCGCGTCTCCCCCATCTCGTGGGTGAGATAGAAGTCGTGTTCCATGGGAAGCCGACGGACCAGGTCCAGCTGACTGGATTTGTATCCGGCCCGCTCAAGGTAGTAGCCGATCGCTTGGTGGTACGGGTAGGCAAAGTCGAGCTTCCGAAGCATCGGCATCAGTTTGTTGACCGATAGTCGGTCGCGGGCCAATGCAAATGCTTTGGCCACCTCAAACACGCCGCCTGCATACATCGGTTTGACCGTAGCGTCTATCAAGGTGCGCTCGATGTTGGTCACGCGAACTTGAGCCTCTTGTCCATCCTCATCGGTGGCTTGTTGAACGACGACGCCTAGATGACCGGTGTCGGCACCGTTGAGCAGGTAGATTTTCTTGTCGCCGTATTCCACCCAGTTACTGGAAATTCGGGCAGGGTGGTTGAAGGCCTGGTCAATATCTGACTGACTGAGCTTTTCTCTTTCTGTCGGGTGGCTGGTCGTGCGTTCGTCGGTTAAGTAGACAGATTTTGGCAACTGTTCAGTCAAACCTTGCATCCGCATCGCTGTGTAATGGCTGAAGTGCAGTCCTTTTTTGAGGCTCAACAAGACTGTGAGGAGGGGTACCTCTCCCCATGCGTAGCATTTTTCACCGCGCTGTGGGAATGGAAATTCGTAAGGTTTGAGCTTCGAGTGCTTCTCAAGAAAGCCTACGAACTGCGCGGACGTGGTGTTCTGGGCCAAGCGCCAGAAGCCCCGCTGCTCGGCCAAGACGGCTCGGATCTCTTTTAGCTTCAATACATGACTGGAAAGACCGTCGAAGTGGCTGACGATGTCGGCCTTGGCGATCTGTATCCTGGAGCGGCTCATTTCGGCGCTCGCTTGATGTCGTCGTACTTAGCAGCATGCATGCTGCTAAGTATGATGATATTTCTTCAGTTTGACAAGAGGTGCCGCGAGAAATGTATTGGTGGGGGCGTAGAGCGTTTGGAACGAATTGCTATGCAGCGCTAGCGCTGCATAGCATAACATACATTTGGAGCTGAAATCAGAGAAGCAGTAGCATGCTTGATAAGTTGCCCTGCCAGCGTGCGTAAAGATAGTCTGCGAAGGAATGGGGCATTGCTGGCTTCATAAATGAAGCATAAATGCTTCATTTATGAAGCCAGGTGCAGGGCTAATTGAGGTTGTATTTGGCGAAGTATGTGATATGCTACGAAGCACGAGTGCTTCGTAGCACTGATAAATGTATTTTTAGATGTTATTGTTCCGCGTGCAAGGCCCATTCCAGAAGACCAGAAGCACGTTTCCTGGATCAAGTGCTTGCCTGGTGGCTGATTGACATACTCCGTTTTGCCGTACTGGCGAGTGGTGCTTGGCCAAAATCGGTGCCAATGACAACTGACTGATCATGGACTTAAACGAGTTATTTGCGCGCAAAGAAGAACTGCTCGCCGTGAGCATCGAGCCGCACGATTGCGTGCCTCAGCTACAAGTACGCACTCGTGTTGTCGCGGGCGGCCATCGGCACTATGTGAAGCAGTGTCAGGTCTGCGGCGACCAACGGGGTGGCCCGCTGTCCAAGGCTTCTGCAGCGCTGCTGTTGCGAGGTAATGAAGCGCCCGCGTTCGACGAGTCCATTGGGAACATTCGACTTGAGGGTATGCGGGCCTGGTACACCGAGCTAAAAGATGTCAGCGACAAGATTCAGGAAATACTGGATCCAGATGCAACCCGCCTTGAAGCGGAGGTTGACCGAAAGGTTGAAACGGCCAAATGCACAGCCCAGGCAGCACTGGACAGCGCCGTTCAGGAACTGAAGGTTCTCGGATGGCAGCGCCGACAACCTTTCATCATCGAACATTTGCGGCGGCACGCCACTGCATTCGCAGATCCTCAGGCACAACCCTTCGAGAAGTTCACTTCTGAAATAGAGCTGCGCGCCTGGCTCGACACTTGGATCGAAGAAGACTTCGAGGTTTGGAGGGAAGTGCCAGGTCGACATCTTGTCAGTGGTACTGCGGTCAAACTTGACTACGTGCTGCAGCCAAAGAGCCATCTCATCGCACACGATTTCAAGCCAGGTCCAATTGGACTTGAGGTGAAATACCTAAGCCCGGAGGGCGGCTTTTCGCGCAAGGCTTCGCGGTTCATCTGGCAGGCAGTGAGCTACACGGATTGTGAGTTCCTGTTGCAGGGACAGGCGGTGCGCTTACCGCGTGTGCTGCTATTCAGCAATCTTTCCTTCGATGAAGAGGTTCGACTGTTAAGGGGCATTGAGCCATATGCTCTGTCGAATGACCGAGCCAAGTGGTCTGCGCTACTGGAGCTCGCCAATCACGCCAACGTCGGAAATCTGGAAATGTACGGTACCCGCGCGCGTCGCGCCGGATGGCGCATTGCATTCGCTGCCGGTGTGTATTTCCGTAGAAACGGAGCGAGCTACGCTCTCTCTAACCCGCGATTGTTCGAAAAAGAGCGAATCGGTAATTTTGGCTGATCTTGTGACGGGTCAACTGCTGACCAGCTTGTAAAAAATGAGCGTCCGAAGGGCGGAAGGCGCAATTCAAGCCTGTATAATTTAGGAATCGAAGTCTGGTGTACCCAAACGTGTACCCAAGAATCTGCGACGTTTTAGAATGTAAGTATTGATAAGGCTTACGGCGGGTTTTTCGATCCAGCCCCAGGCCACCAAAACCCTTGTGGTTACTGAAAAGCTCGCTACTTAAAACATAGCGAGCTTTTTTCTTGGTTTGCGGCTTTGGGGTGAATTCAAAGCCCACCGGCCCATCAGCTAATTGGATGGCAATGGTGCCCGGGAAGCGGGGGCAAGTTCGGTTGAACCCGGGGTAAGAGTAATAATTTGCCTACTCTAAG
>JFJP01027115.1_pt1 | contig 25095 bp, 24 predicted proteins | sample 431651 | NCBI WGS metagenome assembly JFJP01 (sample SAMN02602958, study PRJNA72255) | Microbial mat metagenome, whole genome shotgun sequencing project. | biome: fresh water; feature: sink hole; material: water; isolation source: purple microbial (photo- and chemosynthetic) mats found in...
AACTTTAATAGCCAATGAAATTTAAAAAAAAAAATCGATTTTATTTTTAAAATAAATTGGAGAAAAAAAAATATAAAACAAATTAATAAAACACAAAAAATAATTTTTATTCTTTATTATCCTCTATTTTTCTAATTTTAAAATTATTAAAAATAAAAAAAATGAATTTTTCAAAAAAGTTTTATTTTCTGTTAATTTTAAATTGATTTTTTGTTTTTATTTTGTTTAAATTTCTTTTGTTTTATTTTTTAAATTGCATTCAATTTTCTTATTTTTTCTTTTGCTCCATCAAATAATTATTGAAATGCTCTTCCCGTTTCAATTGAGCTATTTTGTTCCATTTGTCTGATTTCAAATTAACTGTAGCACTCATTTTGCCGAAAGTGCTTGGAGGTGAAGCTTCTTTAATCAAAGAGCCTTTATTTTTTAAAACATATGAAAAATTGTGAATATAAATTAAGAATTTTTACCAAAATCATCACTCATAATAAATATGGAGAACTTTTCAACAGAATTCAAATTATCGCTATTCAAAGAGGCATAATCGAATCTGCCTCTTAAATCAGTGTATCCATCTTTATAAAAGCTTATTTCACCGTTTTTTGTTTTGGAGAAAGTTTTAACATAAACCTTTAAATTAATTTAAAAAATTAATCAAATTCTTTCGAAAAAAAATGAAACCTTTGATAAGGGTTTATTATCCTTGTCTGTAACTTTTATCTGAGCGTATGCTTCAATAATTTGCACATTCAACGAAGTTGAGAAATAGGTTAAAGAGGTTGTTTTGCTTAAGCTTTTGATCTGCACAAATATGTTGCTTTTTCTTAATTTCTCTGGAATTTTGTGTATTTTCTTGTTAAGATCAGCATGTAATTTAAGTTGAATCTTCTCAGAGAAATTCGGCAAAATAAACCCAAAATCATCAGCTCCCTAAAAAAATGAAATAAATTTTTGAAATAATTTATAAAAAAATAATTACTTGCAAAAGAAATGGATTCCTGGAATATAAAACCTCCAAATCGATCAAATAATAATTAAAAATCAATTCATTGCAATTCTGATGAACTATAACAATTTCATCATTTTGTAATTCAGCATTGAGTATTTCTTCAGTTTTAGCTGATTTGATATTCGCTTGTTTTTCTGTAAGTTTTTTATCCTGCATGGCTACAGTATCATCAATCAGTTCCTCTCCATCATATTCTGCCAATTGATTCGCCATTTCATAGAATAAATTCCTCCAGCTTAAAACTGGATAATCGAGATATTTCTCGCATATTTCTCTTGCTATTTTAAAGTTAGGATATCCGATATAGAAATCCAAATATCCTTTGAAATAATCATACTGAAGATGGCAAACATTATTGCATTTATCAAGTGCTTTCTCATCGATTCTATTGAAAATTTTTATCGCTTCATCGATCCTATCCTGCAGAAGCATATAATATACTAATGCTATTAAATCCTCAGGCTTAGCTTGAGGAACTTCTATTAAATATTCTAAAAAGCTTCTGTATTGACTTTTTAATTCTTTGTTCAGGATATTGCTTTTTTCTAATGATAATTGATGGACTCTTGCATTCATTAAAGGATAATATTCTAATAATCTAATGTTTTTGATTGAAAGAAGCTCATTAGAAAAGAATTTTATTGTTGATTTCAATTGGTTGATTATTTCAGGAGTATTAATAAACTCTCTTAAACTCGCCAAATCATCATGATATAAACTAAAAGACCAGGTTGTATGATCATAAATGTTTCTTTTTCTCAAGATGCGAATCAATTTCAAATAGAATTCTTTATCTTTTAGCAAATAATAGATGTTTCTGAATTGGAATATCTCTCTGTTTTGAATATTCTTATTTGCCACAAAGTTCAAAATATCATCCTTTGAGCCTTGTGCTAAAATCTGATCAATAGTTTCTAATTTCTTAGAAATTCTTTCATTATTGACATCGAAGACAGTTTCTTTAGCCACAGCTAAAACCAACCCATTTCTAGAGATATTTGCTGGATATACTTTAAATTTTCCGCTTTTAGGAAAATAAAAGAAATAATTCAAAGTTTGTGTAGTGAATGTATTCACAATCAAAGTGGTTGATTTCGTATAATCATTTTTGTTCACAGGAAGAGCACCTTCCGGAATTTCATATAATACTTGGAATTCTTGTCTCGTGACTGAAACATTAGTGATAATAACTTCACAGCCATAAATTTTATCAACAATATATTCATCAACATCTTTTTCGTATTTCACATCAGGGTCTTCATCGGAAATTTGATATCTATCACTTGGATCATAGAATCTTTGAGCGATTAACAAATCTATTTTCAAATTAGATTTGCATTCTTTTAATGACTTATGGAAGACAATCAAATTTGAAGCTGCTTGAATTTCAAGGCCTTTTCCTGAAAGATTTTCATAATTATGATTACCAAATTCAAAAGGAAGACCAATAAAAGAGAGAACTGCTATCATTGTCGCATGATTTTTTGTGCAATAAATGAATTTCGATGATAAAAATGGGACTTCTAAACCTTTTTCCAGCAAATGTTTAGTTAATTCGACCCAAAAGGTATTATTGTCAATTAAAGTGTAACTCTCTTCAATAGTCTTGATATTATAATAATGTCGTTCAGCATATTCTTTGGTTTTTTCAAGATTTTTGAACTCTTCTATAAATTTCGATCTTTGCTCAATATACGCATTCTCTTCTTCAAAATTATCATTTGAAGCATCTAAAAGTAAAACATCATTTAAAGGAGATGATTCTTTCTTCATGCACATCATTTTCTTCATTTTATGAACTCCATAATCTCTTTCTGTATGAGACATTTGATTTTGGATGGGAGCTCCCCTTGACATCATCCTAGGAGCAGCATTCATGCTCATCATGCATTGTTGAACAGGAGCAATATTTGAAAAGTTTGAGAATGCATCCATATTTTGAGCCAATCCTTCACTTTCAATGGATTTAGATCCAAGTATGGTATCAAAATATTTTTTGAAGCTTTTCTGATCATAAGAAAACGTTCTATTTTCATTTTCTAAATGCTGGGCGATGCTCACAGCTTCTTCGACTCTTTTGTTTCTGATAAAATGTATCAATAAGAGTACTTTTTCCATCACGTTCAACTTTGTAATCTTCTCAATAGTGCTGTGACTCACAATTCCTTGAGCATCTTCTAAAAGGAAATAATCAACGAAAGTCTTTTCAATTTTATTCTGAATAAAAGGTCGAACATATCCATCGAAATAAGCTCTATCTTTGAAAAAGAGGAATAAATTTAATTCATGTGAAGCATATTCATCATATTTCTTCAATTTCTCATCAATATCTAATGAATTCCATTTGGTCACAAACTTCCAATCATCATAATTTTTCCCGTTTTCTGAATTAGCTGCTCCATTGCCTTTTCTTAATTCTTTCTGAATATTGAACAATTTTTCTAAAGAATCGATGATTTGCAATTCAGTGCTTGTTAAATCATCGACTTTGAATTTCTCGCCTTTAGAAAGATTGCTACTATTCCTATAAATTGAATAAAATTTCTTGGATTTTTCATCAGAGCTAACCTGTCTTAAATCTCTTGTAAAAATTGGTTTTTTCTTCAAAGGATGAAGTTCATGAATCACTGTATTTAAATTCGTTGCCACTATTTCAATTGTTGAAAAAGCTCGAAGATTCAGATCTTCTAAAACTATTTTTCCATCAAGATTTGGTTTTATATTGCTCAATATCAAACTAGGTTGTTGTAAGAAATTCAGAAATCCATCAATGCTTTCTTCTTTATTTAGGCCATTATATTTTTCATCTGCCCGAATTGTTTCAATTTGGCCTTGATGGACAATTCTTTCTTCCATTCTTCGTTTATTTTCATCGTATTGAATGTTTTCTTTGAAACCACTTCCAGCTTCTACATCTTCTTTTTCCAAAGTTGTATCACGTAAAAAGGTTCTTTTTAAAAGAATTTGGGGTTTTTCAAGATTATTTCCAACATATCTTGATTCTTTTTTGCGGTTTAAAACATAGCAGTATTCATCTCCTAAAGTTTTGTTGGAAAGATATTGATTCCTATTTTTAACGTTTGGAATCAAAGTGAAGTTTTCTTTCTCTATATTGCTTTGAATATTATCACAATATCTATTTACATTATTGTTTAAAAATTGATAGGCGAATATATGGATTCTAGTTGTTTTCATATCGTCACTAAAGATAGAGAAACTCAGCTGTTCATTATCTTTTGCATCTTTGATTTCGACATCTTCAATGACGATTGTTGGCATTGATTTGCTTATATGTAACAAATAATCCTTCATAACCATCAAATTTGTATTTTTCCAATATGTTCCTTCATGCACGTGGATCTCCATTTTCAAGTTTTCATCTTTTATTGTCAAATAATATAAACCTACTTCCAGGCCTTCAATCACTAATGTATTTTTCGATAATTTGAGGTTAGCTATATTATTTGTTATCATTGATTGACGATGAACCTCAGTGACATTTAAAACTCTGCTGAAAGCAACTTTATTTTTATTGAGTTCTTTTCCAAAATAAGGCATATTCACAGAATCTCCTTTACAAATATTGAGAACTTTCGGATATTTGACTTTGCTAAAATTCGCTATAAACCATTCATTTGGATGGGCTTTAATATCTCCTTTTTCTCTTATTGAAGCTCTTATTCTGAAAACATTCTTCAAATCTCCTAACACAACTTTTCCATCTTGTTGTGTTTGAAGCTGGGCATTGATTTGAGATTTCAAATATCTGTGGTTCAATTCAATATTCAGCACTACATTTTTTTTAGGCTCTCCGTTTTTTCCCAAGACATAAACTTCATAGCCTTGTTCTGAATATTTTAAAAATAACCCACAGAAATTGTTCTCATTGAGATAATTATTTATCATAATGTTATGTTCATTATATAATTCAACCTCTTCTGTTCCTGAAGTCATTTTCTTTATTTTTCCTTTCACTTGAATAATGATGCTTTTTAATTTAGCAGGAATAGTTGTTTCGATTTCCAGCTCTTGTCTATAATCAAATTTTATTTTATCCAGCACAATAGTTGAAGGAATATCTGTATCGGTTATTGTGACAATGGTCACAGATGGCTCCTGAATGATATCAAGACTGACAGCTTGTTGATTTAAATATAATCTTGGTTGAATCAAAACCTTCATCTTATTCCCCATGATAAAACCTTCATCCTTATATAAATAAGAGCATTTGAAATTATAAGCCTCTGTAATTAGATTCAAATTGGTTAAACATGCAAAATTATTATGAACTATAATGCTTTGGACTCGGCTACTATTATTAGAAAATGGAAGGTTTACTACACCGTTTTCATTAGCTTCATGGAATCTTCCTTCAACCCATAGACCAGTCCTTTGAGTTCTTTTGCAAATTTCTAGATCTTCATCTAAGATTGTGAACAATTGTCCTGCTAACGTGGCTTTTTCCAGAAGAATTAACTTGCCTTTGCGAATCAATGCTCGAGAAGATAACCCAAACCCAATGAATTCAACTATAAATATTCCTTGTGGTTTCTTTGTGATGTTCTCGAATTTGAACTCTTTGATGATTTTTCTTTGTGGTGGATCCTTAAAATCTAAATAAGTTTCCTCACTGGCTATCAAACCATCTAGATTTATATCTCCAGCGATCTCGGCATTTTTCTTCAAATAATAATCCTCAGCTGAAAATTCAAATATCTTTATTGTCATGTTTGAAACATTTTTTATCTCTACATAAAGCTTAACTTCTTCTTTGCTGGTGAAATATTCCCGATTAAATTTGCAAATTGAAATCATTTTCTCATCTTGTACAGCTTTCAAGACATTTTGAGACAAAATTTCTGTTATGTTTGGAATTTGTTCTCCTTCATAAAGCCTAACCTTATAAAATAACTCTTTCAAATATTCACCAGTCAAAAATTCATCGAATGGTTCTATCTTTTTATTAAGCTTAAAATATGCCTCTAGGTATAAATGCACAAGTTTGTCATCATTTAACCATTTCGAAACGTTGCAATTATGAACATTGTGCCAATAATTCTCATAAACTTGTTTACGATTTTGCAATGTTTTCATTTGTTGAGCATTGGCATAGGAATAGATTTTCTTAGGGTTTCTCAAATATTCAATAAAGAGATCAAAATCAAAATGATTGGTTTCGATGCCCAATTGCAAAATTTCATAAAGTAATTGATCGGTCAAAGAATCGAATTTATGAGTTAAATTTCTGGTCCATTCATACATTTTAGTTAATTTAGCTTTCCTTTCAAGTTTCTCTTCAGGAGTGCCCAGGAATTGTCCTTTATCTTCTCTATCAATTTCAAATTGTTTGATGAATAACTCCCCAATATAATTCATATTCTTATTCAAATCTGGGATATAATTTCCAAGACGCATCATTTGTTCTAAAGTAAGTCGTATAAAATATTGACTTTCAAATTGATAATTTTTATTCTTTTTTTTATTCAATCCAATATATTCGCAGATCAGCTCTTCAACCCATTTGTATTCACCCAAAGAAGCTTTTCCTAAAAATGTTCGAATCACATCAATGTTTCCAGCTATTGCAAGCTTTTTCAAATCCATCTGACTTAAAGCAACGTCCTCCAATGTGTTAAAAATACTCAAATCATTGTAAGAAGCCTCTAATTTGATATTCCAATCCAATAAAATTGGATCTAATATATTGTTAATTTCTTGTTTGGAAGAAGTTATTGTAGTGGAAACCACTGTTTTTGGCTCATCGAAATCGAAATTAAAATGTAAGGTGTTCTTATTGATTTCTTGAAGAAGAGCCTTTCTTTCAGCTTCGGTTTTATCTGGCTTTGCTAAAAGCAAAAAATTATATCTGAGTTTAATGTTTTGAGCTCGAGTGGTGTTGAATTTCTTGTATTTTTCCAGGTTATCTAGATGTTCTTTGGATAATTCAAGTCCATAGGCATTTAGAGCATGATTCAGGTGGAAATAATAAAAACTATCGGTCCCTGAAATCAATGTATTGATGAAATCTGACTTTTGATCAGAAAAAATATATTGTTCAAGCTGTTTTATTTCGGCTTCAGCCATTTTTTTTTTATGATGATTTTTTTTTTTAGATATTTTTTTAAAATCTGAGAATGTATTTATAGATTAAAAAAAAATCAGAATTTGTAGGTGCTTAAATTTATTTATGAAATAAAATTTCATTTGGAAAATTGAGTTTGTTTTTTTTTGAATTTTTTTTCTTACTGCTCAAGAAAAAAAATATGAATTCAGTTTTATTTCTTACATTAAAAAAATGAAAAAAAATTTTTTGAAAATTCCTTTTGTAAATTCTGCTTACGCTACTTCCCCACTTAATAAGAATGAGTTTTTGCTTTCATCCTGTGGCGAAAGGTCCAATTTTTGTCTTCCATTTAAGCAGCACATTGTAAAACAATTCTTAAAATAATCTATACAATTTAGGTTTCTTCTTATTTTCAATGATTTTTTTGATTCAGCTTTCGAAAGCTCAATAAAATTCGGATTTGTTTCATTAGAACCCTAAAATAATTAAACAAATAAATAAATCCCACGATTAAAAAAATAAAAATAAAAAACTAAATAAATGAAAATAATTTAAAAATAATACAGAAAGACTTCTTGAATTTTTATTCAAAACAGCAAACCCATATCTTTCTGGAGTTGTTTTGTTCAAAATAAAATTATTAATTTGTACATAAAGCAATACACTTTGTTTTAAAAATGGAAATTTAAATTTAATTAAAATTGGAAAAAACCTCAAAGGAAAGAAAAATATTAGCATAATGATAATGTTGATAACATTCATCACCAATTTTATTGGATAAAAATCATTATCATCCATTGAATACCAGCTTGAGAAATAAAGATGTGATGGATGCAAAAGATATATATCTGAAATAAATTTATAAATAAAAGAGTCTCTCAAAAATTTGAAAACGAGATAAGGTCATAATGATAAGAAATAGCAGATGATTCCAAACGCTTGAAATGAATCCAAAAAAATATCCATGGTTTCTTTAAATCATAATAAAAATAATTTTTGAAAGAAATTTAATCAAAGTTTACTTGGCGCCTACACAATTATTTATCCATGGACAATGATGATCATAAACTGCAACACATCTTCCACATATTTCACAATGCTTAGATCTTGCTAATTTCACTAATTCACATTCAGGACAAACACTTGCACAATCAAATTTCCTTAATAAATCCTTTTATTAAAAAATAAATTAATTTTTTTAAAATTTTATCACTTAACCAATAAATTTTTGTTTGCAGCTTTCGGTAAATAACCTGGGTTTTTTTTCCAACTGATGAGAAAGAAAATAATTGACAAAAAATTCAATATCGAATCCAGAATAAACCATGCATGATTTTCAATATCTTTATAAATTAAAAGGTATTCAGTGTTCAAAATTTTTTTTTATAATAGATAAATAATACAAGGAAAATTGAACAAAATAGCAAAAAAATTCACAAATACGAACAAGATGAAAAATAGCACCAAAGATCTTTTTTTTTTCCTCATTGGACGAAAAACTGGAGCTATATTGCAAGCTTCGGCACACCCAACCTTTGCTTCCTAAATTTAAAAAGAACACTTTTTGACATATGAAAAAAAAAGATGAATATATATATATTTACAAGCATTTTTAAAATATTATTAAAACCAATTTCTTTCGCTAAATCAGAGGGAGTCTTTCCTTGCTTATCAAAAAGGTTTACATCTGAACCTTTTATTAATAGTTTTCTAACAACTCTCGTATTTCCTGATATCACAGCTAAATGCAATGGAGTCAGTTCTCCTTCTATATCTTTTTCGTTAATATTTGAAGTCCAATTCATCAGATAATTGACAGCATTTTCGCATCTTAATTTGAAAATAAAGCTAATAAGAAAATTCTTTTTACTTACCTACCCTATATAAGAAGCCCAATGCAATGGAGTGCTTCCCTTATAATCTTTAATATTTATATCCATTCCCTTCATTTTGAAAAAAACCTTCAGAAATTTCATTTAAAAAAATTGAATTCATGAAAAATTAACCAATGAAACTGGCTGGTCTCCTTGAGCTGCTATATGAAGACAATTAAGGCCTTTTTTTAATAAAAATTATTAAATTTATAAACCATTTAACAAAAAAATTATTACCTTGATCATTTACTTCATCAATTTTAGCTCCGTTGCGTACCAATTCTTCTATGATTGGCTTTAAATATTTAATATATTATTAAGAATTTTTTTGTTAAAAAAATTTTTACTAAATCTCCACGAAATGAAGCCAAATGAAGTGCCGTAAAACCTTCAAAAGATTTCTCATTTATCCAATCAGTGGTTTTTTGGTTCAACTCATATTCATTTAATTGAGGTTTTGAAGTTTTAGCCTATTAACGCAAATAAAAGAGATTTTTATTTGAATTTATAGAGAAAAAAAAAACATAATTTATAGCAAGTTTGATGATTTCAAGGTGATGGTTTAATGTTGCCAAATGCAAAACTATGTTTTTTTTAAATATTTATTATTTTGACAAATTTACTTGTGTAGCTTTTTGAATCTTTTGCAATAAAAATGTTTATTTCTTCTTGAGGATTAGGATTAGAGAGCATTTCTTTGACTTTAGCTAGATCATTTCTACTAATAGATTCAATTAAAGCATTTTCTAATCTATTCATCACATATTCATCCTTATATTCCTCATATTCCTGAAAATTTGAAAGAAATTGTGACATTTATATGCTTAATTTTATTTGACTTTATATACTATTTAATTAAATTTGATTCATTTTTCTATGAATTATTTTCTTGATAAGAAGAATATTAATAATTAAACTTTGAATTGCCATCCACAAAACTCCATAATCTTTGACAGATTTTTATCAATATCCCCCTCAATAAATAAAAATGGATTGTAAAAACTGGCAGTTCCTCTAACATTATTGAAATAAATAACTGGGCTTTTTTCATTGGTGTCTTGAATCAAACCAGCAAATGGAAATACTTGTAATCCAGTCCCCATAATTAAAACCAAATCTCCTTGTCTAACCAAGTTTTGCTTAGCATAAAAATCATCTGGTAGCATTTCTCCAAAAAACACAATATCAGGTTTAACCATTCCTACTCGGCATTTTTCACAATAACAAATATCTAATTTTTGTATTTTTTCGAAAAATGTTGTAATATCCATTGGAGCTTTACATTGGATGCAAGTGCATGTGCGAAGATGTCCATGGGCTTGAATTAATTTATTCAATGGTAAACCAGCTTTAAGCTCTAAACCATCAATATTTTGAGTGAAATTTAAGAGAAGTTGATTTTTGTCGTTGAGATGTTTGATGAAATTATGGGCTATTGATGGTTTGTAATCCTTTTTGACATCAAGAAAATCAAGACAAAATTTGTAGAAAGGGATTGGATGTTTTTGAAAATAATTGATTTCAAATATGGCTTCTGGAAAGGGTAAGTCTCCGTATTCAGAGACTCGAGAATAAAGACCGATTTTTGGGGTTCTGAAATCAGGTATGCCAGAGGAAACACTAATTCCTGCACCCGTTAAAACAACGATCTTTTTGTAAATATTATTTTTCAAATTCGAAATGAAAGTATTATAAGGAAAATTCATTTTTTTAAAAAACTTTTTAGTGTTTAGTATTTTATTTTTTGAAAAGTTTTGATAGAAAAAAAAATTAAATTTCTCATATTTAATTAAATTTAGTGAGAAAAACATTATTAATTTTTTTCATTTTTTTAGAAAAAATAAAAAAAAATTATTTTCTTCTAAATTTTATTTTTATTTAAATTTTTCTTCTGCTTCAATTTTATAATAATTATGATTAATTTTTTTGAAATTTCTATCAATATTTTCAATCGCCAGTCCATTTTTTTTCTGAAAAACCACGACTTTATACAAATGCGAAATTTCCCATAATTGTGGATCCATGTGCTCATTATCTCCATAGCTCAATCTGAGAATTCGAAACAATTCCTTAAATTTCATTCTATTTTCTTTATAAAAATCAAGAAAATTATTCTGTTCAACCAATTCTAAATTAAAATCCTTTGCGATTTTGATAAAATTTTGAAATTCAATTAAATATTCAGAGACATAAGTAATAAAAGGATCTTCATCAGATATTTGTGTTTTCTCTCCCACAGCGTCTTCTAAATAAAACCCGTACTTCAACCCATATAATTTATCAGAAGGAAAACTTAAATCATCAATCTTCATTGAATAATATTTATTTCCAATAAGTATATCTCCATTTGCATTTTTTTTGCCAAGATTTCTGAATCGTTTCACTATAACATTGGCATCTGGAATTGTCATTATAACATACCCTTGGTTTACTAATTTTTTCGAAATATTATTCAAGAGATTTAGAGCGTTTTGTTTTGTATCGAACATATAATGCAAACTAAATTGACAACTTATAATATCGAAATAAAGCTTCTCATGAATATCAGCGAAAAAAATGGCTTCGTCTGAAGCACCACTTTGAACGATAAACTGCGCTTCGAAAAGATTTCGAAATCTCGAATCTTTGCATAATTCTGAATATCTTCCCTTTATTTTTTCTAAATATTCCTTCGCAATATCAACTCCAATGAATGATCCTTAAAAAAACACCCTAAAAAAATTAGAAAATTAAAGAATTTACCTATATTAGAATGTGCCCATTTTTGAAGATCTCCACCTTGACCACAACCAAGCTCTAAAACTGAGATTCTACCATCACATTTCTTCTGTTTTAAGAGATTTTTTACCTGCTCTGAATAGCTTTTGATGATAACACTTTTGATCCAATTATGAAATTTTCGAAGATCAGAAGTTGCCAAATAAGAGGTTCTTTCAGTTTTCGAAATTTCTTTTTTTTGCTCATAAAAACATGTCGCATTTCTTTCTTTTATCTGAAAATTTATAGGTGTTTCTAATTTTATTTGCTGAATGATAGGTTTTGGTATTGGATTGACATTTGTATTCGATAAATTTATAGTTTCCATGCTGATTTGGGGATCAGTTTTTTGTTTTTTTCGAATTCTGTGGCCTGTTATTTCATCATCCGAAGTATTTTTATTCATATTTTTAATTTAATTAAATGATTCTATAATTTTAATGGAGCTGATATAATATCATTCTTTATTAAATAATAGAAATTATTCAATTTCTGATTTTTACAGTTTTTCTTTATAAAATAGAAAAAATCAAAATGTATTTCAAAGAGAAAAAAAAGAAGAAATTTTTAAGTTATTCCATCAAAATTAAAAAAATAATTTTTATTTTAAATAATTGAAAAAAGATTAATTTCCCAAATTTAAATTCCAAAAAACTGATGTTCAAATGTATTACAAAAACAGATACCAAATATGCTGAATTGCTGGTTAACGCACGTCCTGGTGGGCAATATGATCCTTCAGCTCCCAAAAAAGCTAATCTTGAAAAAGGACTTTACCAATTACATGTTAAAAACACCCCGATTCTTTTTTTAATCATTTTTTTTCTTCAAGGTATATGTTGAACAAACTAGAGGTTTAATCAATCCAGGCGATTCAGGGTTCTAAAACTTAAAGATTTTTTTTATTAAATTTTTTTTTAAACATAGAGATTCTTTGAATCCAGTTATGCAAGTTCATGCTTTCGGTCAAAAAAGACATTCAAAAACGAAAAAAAACACAGGGACTGCCATGACTTATTGGGGCGAACATATGTATTTCATCAAGAAATTTGAAAATGATATAGAATTAGAGACACAAAAATTGAAGCTTGAACTATATGATGATAAAATGATTGGTTCTGATGCATTGATCGGAGATTTCGAGTTAGATATAATGAGTATTTATCATTCAGATGACCATTGCTATTTGCATAAATGGCTTGCATTATCTAATTTCGACAAAGGCTTAAGCGAAATAAAAGGTTACATTCTGATTTCTGCTAATGTTATTACAACAGGAGATGAATCACTTGAATTAAATGATTATCAACCATCAGAAAATTCAGGATCTGAGCCTAAAGTTCTCATGCCCCCTCATTTACAAACAAAACCTTGGCAAATGAAAATTTCATTGGTTCGAGCTGAAAGTCTTATAAAAATGGATCTTATAGGTTCTATTGATTGCTTTTTATTGTTTCAATACTCTGGAGCGATTTTCAAAACTGATGTTATAAAGGATAATTACAACCCAGTTTGGGGCAAAAACATATATGTATTGATGTTTACACAAAATTAATCTCTAATTTTAATATTTTTAAAGCTGCCTTTTTCAGAGCCCTCAACAGATGATTGGTTGACAATTAAAATATATGATTATGACGCTATGCAAGCTGATGAATTAGTTGGGGTTTGTTCTTTGAAGAAACAACATATTTTAGAAGGCCGTGTAATAAAAAAAAGGAAAAAAAAACACAATTTAAATTTTATTTATGTAGCATCAGGATTTTTTCTGGATGAATCTTTACGGCTCTCAGCCAGATGGTGATAAAACGAATAGCGATCGAATGAATCAATTTAGTGATCTCGGAAGTATGTGGAAGGGTAGGGTTCTCTTATCAGCAGTGCTTTTTGAGAATGAAAAGCCGAAATTAGCAAGTGATAATCTTGATCCTAACATTGTTTTAAAAAATTCTTCCAAAAATGTGGTCAAAGAATGGACAATAATTGCTGAAGTATTATTTGGAGAAGGTTATCCTGAGAAAAAAGAGAAATATTCAATTGAAGTCAGATGGGCTAATCAGGAAATTCATTTTTCATCAGTATCTACAACGAGAGGTTTATGGGAATGGTATGATAGAAAAAAAATGAATTGTTCTTTCCCATATTTAACCCCAGAAGCAGTAAATTTTTAAAAAGAATGTGGGTTTATTGTTTTTTTTTAGCTACCTGATGTGTTTATTTATTTGAGATCTGATGGTAAAAGATTATCTTTCATCAGAAAAAAAGCGAAGGATCTGTTCAATAAATTGGAGCAAGAACCTACCCTAACTTTTTTTCAAATATCAAAAGATAAATACCCAGAGTTGACGGATGACAAGGCGGGTTATGTCAAAATGAGAGTAACTTTGGGAACACAAGAAGCCTATCAAAATATAAGCATTGGGGATTGGAATTCTCCTCTTGTGAGACCTCTGCTGACAGAGTCCCTTCTCTTTATTCATGTTTACAATGTAAATTTAAATTTAATGAACATTTAGTATAAATTTTCTGATTTAAGGCCAAAAATTTAATTCCAGCTGATGATGAAGGAGTTTCTGATCCTTATTTAGTAATAACCTTCAATGGAGTCGAAATAAAAAGTGAAATTCTAAAAAAAACTTTAAATCCAGTAGGTTTTTTTTCTAATTAATTAATATTTTTTTCTTATTTTGAATATAAATTCGCATTTTCTTGATTAAAAAAGGTTTGGAATGCAACATTTCAAATAAAAGTTCCTCTACATTCTTTAAATGATGCTCCTCCTCTTCTTGTCAAAATGTATGATTGGGACCAAATTGGTGATGATGAACTTATAGGAACTTGTTATGTGAACTTGAATCAAGCTTTTCTTGAAAAATCTCTCCTAATCAATATGAATCAAATACCCACTCCAAACTGGTATCCTTTAAATTATAGCTCTGATTTAGAAGGTGGCAAAATGCTCTTGGGATTTAATCTTTTTTTGGGGAAAGCCACATCAACAGCACGATTGCCAAGTTTATTGCCTCCTTACGAAAAATACAATGTGAAGATTCGTGCTCTTGGAGTTCGAGGTTTACAACAAGTTGGAATACATCCAATAAAAAGGCCAATTATTGTAGTAAATGTCGATAGTATTCGAGACCCTCAAAACAAAGTGCAATTGCCAGAAAAAAAACTTTTAGTTGCTGAGGCGAAAAATTATGGTCCGGATGCTAATTTCTCAACAATTTTGAAGTTTTTGAGAAAAAAAAATAAGTTGTTAAAAAATAATTTTGATTTAGCTTTAGCATAGAATTGCCTGGAGATCATTTATTATGGCCGAATTTAAACGTGAATCATTTTTTTTATTTTATTTTATTTTATTTATTTTGTAGTGCTTGGTCAAAAATTGTGTTTGGAAAGATAAAATTGAAACTTTATTGGGAACTTTTTCGATTGATTTGAGCGATGCAGGAGAAAAAACGAAGAATATTGTCATTGCAAAAATTTCGAAAAAATCAGCCACAAAACAACAAAATATATCCAGCAAAATTGAGCCAAAGCCATTTGTGTCTAAAATTAATCTTCAGAAAGTTCAGATAAATGAGCAAAAATCGAATGTTATTGATATTGAAATGCCGAAAACCTTTCAAAAAAAGTCGAGCAGCAACATATTTTCAATTAAAGACCCGAAATACGTGGAATTTGTTGATGAGTTGGAGAGCAAATCGAAACGGAAAAGCTCAATATTTGATGCTCCTGATAAAATGGTTCAAACTATAAATGTCACTCCGAATCCACAAATTATCATTTCTCAGAGTGCTATTTCTAAAAATTTACAAAGTGTTCAAAATCCCAAGATTAATACTCAAAATCTAAATGTTGTAATTCCTTCTCAGCGACTTTCAGACCATTCATTGTCCCAACTTTTAGATATAGAGCCCATAATAATAAAAGCTGATTATATTAAAGAGCCTAATGCAGCATTTGCTGTTGAAAAGAACATTCCAGATCTGAAGAAATATTATCCGTTGGGCTATGATTTGCCGAAAAATCGTTTGGATCCAGCAACAACAAAAAAACATTATAGATTATTTTTGGAATCCATACTCGAAAGTAGTCCATATATGGATCATCACCCATTTGATGAATTCATTATCACAAGAGGAAAAAGGGCCAAAAGCAATTCGATCATGAGCAAGTTTCTGGGATTAGATGAAGACCCCAAAGCTTTGGGTCTTTTTAAATGTTTTATTGAAGTTCTCAATGAAAAAGATAAGTTTGCTCTTGAAGCTTCAAAGAGCAAACCTTTGATTGATCTGTTTGAAAGTGAAAAGGGTGATTCTATTCTTAGCAAACCAAGCAAATTAAAGAAAATTGATATTGATAAAGAATTTATGCAATGTAATAATGTTGTGATTAGAGTTCATATTTTGGAAGTCTATAACTTGATTCAATTAGATAGCGACTCTATTCCAAATCCATATATAAAAGTCATATTGGGAACACAAGAAAAAAATGTAAAAATCACATAATTTAAAAGTTATTCTTAAAATCGAATATTTTTATTTAAAGAATGAAAAAGAGTATAGAAAAGAAGTTAATGCAGCTGAATTTAATACAACATTTGAGTTAAACTCATAACTTTTTATAAAAGATTTTTCTAAAAAATAATAATATTTTTTTAAAAGATTGAATACTATTTTGCCTGGAAGCTGTCTATTACAAGTTCAGGTGATGGATCATCATGATCTTTCCTCAGACCCTGTTATTGGAGAAACTCTCATAGATTTAGAGAATAGATGGTTCTCAAAAAAGTGGAGGAAAATTCATGATAAACCCATCGAAACCCGTGATATATACAGCCCAATTTGCAGTCTTGCCACAGGAAGGATTCGTCTCTTTGTAGAAATTATATCTGCAAACGATAAAGAGGCTTTAAAAAATGTTATTTCAATAATTCCAAAGCCAGCCGAGGTATTTATTTATTAAAAAACATCAGTTTAAGTTTAAGTTTTTTCCAAGGAATTTGAACTTAGATGTGTCATATGGGAAATTGATGGGTGTCCTAGTACAGATTTCACTGATACTTCTGATTTTTTTGTTACAGTATCCTTAGGTTTTTATTTACATAATATTTTTTTTAATTCGATTATTTAAATTGATTATTAATAAAATTTAGGAGATAATACCCAAAAAACTGATATTCATTGGCAAGCCCAAAAAGGATATGGAAGTTTTAACTGGCGAACAATTTTTCCTCTTATGCTTCCCACAACAAATCCCACAGTCACTTTCCAAATCTGGGATAAAGATTTAGTTGGTTCTGATGATTATATATCAGCTGTGACTATGGATTTCTCAAGTCAAGCAAGAGAAGCTTTTGAAAATGATATTTCTGTTAAAATATTGGGAAAAGAAAGTGTTGGCACTAGCAGTTTAGGCAATGTTGGAGGAAAGATAACTGGGTTGATTGGTGGAAATGACGAAGAAAAAAAAGCCGAGTCCAAAGCAGCGCCTAAAAAGGAGACTAAAATGACAGAAGGAGAAAAATTTTGTTTAGATTTGATGAATGTTGCAAAAGAAGGAACAGTAATTTAATGATGAAATTTGTTATTTTTAAATATTTTCCTTTAAAGAAACTCAAAAATGAAGGAAAGATTCAAATTTCATTTGAATTAGTTCCACCAAAAATGTAAATTTTAAAATTTTAACTTTGATTGTAAAAAAAAGTTAAAAAGGGCGAAAGCAAATCCAGTTGGAAAAGGAAGAAGTGAACCAAATGCTGCTCCATATTGTCCACCTCCTAAAGGAAGGCTAAAATTTACTTTGAATCCTTTTGCTATGTTTGTATAAGAAACATTCATTGATTTTTAATTTTCTTTCATAAAAAAGGATCAAATGTTTGGACCGAAAGCACGATTTAAAATATGTATTGGATTATGTATCACTCTTTGTTGCGTTTTATTTGTGGCGATGGTTCCCATGATAGCGAGCAATCTTTCCTCAACTTGGCTCACCTCTTTTTTCGGTTTATCATGAAAGGAACATGTGAAAGAAAATATCCATTCATAGATAAAAAAAAAAAAAAATTTTTTAAATTATATGAAAAAAAAAATTATTCCATTTTTTTACAATTTTTACAATAGAAAAAAAATTCATCAGTTTTTTTATGAAAGACTAATTTTTATAAAAAAAAGAAAAAAAAAGTTTAAATTAGCTTTTGATTTCTGATAAAGTAGAAAAAAATTATATTAATTTGAAACTTTTTTAAAAACAATCCGACTCCCACCATCCCTTAAAAAACCTGTCAAAATATGAGCACTTCAGATATTACCCAATTAGAGCAATATCTTTTTTCAGAAAACAAAGAAGAATTCATAAATAGGCTGATTTCAGGAACTGATAGCTATTATTATTTCTCTCTAATCACAGCAATGAACAATTATGGATTGAATTTGTCCAAAGAAAATTTATCAACATTCGAAAAATACAAGAAATTCAAAACTCCAAGGTGCAAAAACATCAAGCTTCGCTATTATTTCCTTGAATTGTCCAACCCACAAAAAACTGACACTGAAAAAAAGGCTCTTTTGAAAAAAATAAACAAAAATACATTAAATCTTAACTTTGATTTTGATGAGCCAAAAGCAATTACATCAACTACAATTATGGCATCAAAGCAAGAAATTAGCAATAAATTAGATTCAAACTTATTAGATTGGAAAAAACAAATGGAAACAGCATATAACAATGCATCAATATTAAATTCATTGGATTATAAAATTTTGACTTATTTGGATATAAACAAATTAGCTTCAGTTGGAAATTACAATGTGATTGATCTCTTTTTGAAAAAAGCTGGTTTGGCTGAATTCGATGGAATTGAAAATCTAATTATGAGCTTTAATAATTTAGAAAAAACCAAAAACACACATTTCCAATTTTTGGATACAAATCTATTTAAAAAAATGACATTGGAACAAATGAAAAAATTACAAGTACTTTTACCTAATCTTCAAACAAATATAAATTTTGTGGGTGAGCTTTTCATCAAAGAATTCGAGATTGATAATGAAGATAAAGGACAGTTTTTAGGCACACCTGAAGAAAAAATCGAAAGGAAGAACAGATTAATGAAAATGTTTGAATGGAGCAAGAATTTGCCATATAAATTTAATTCTTTCTCACAACAATTGCTTTTTGAAATTTTGCAATTGGGCATTGAAACAAACCATTATAATTTCGATCTATTTGTGGAATATCTCAAAAATCCTAAACAAAAGTATTCAAAAGCAAATTCTAAACAACAGACCATTTTTCAAAACAATAAATTAAATTATGAAAACTATTGGCATAATGTCCATAATTGCAATACTTCAAATTGGCTTCCTGATGATAAATTGATTGACATCTATTTACAAGCCTATTTTAAAATGAATAAAAAAATCACTCCTTTTGATGAATATTTAAATAAAGACCACCTCAACAGAGTATTCAATAAAGTAAAATTATATGAAGGAGAACAAATCCCAAATATCACAGAAATTTTGGGCTTAAATGACTTAAAAGCGATTCAAGAAGAAAAAATGATCTCAATTTGTAAATTTAACAAGGAATTTTTCACTAATAAAGAAGAAATCAAACTATATGTTGAGATAAAGAATATACCTAATATGACAATAAAAATCTTTGAATTATCAACTGAAGATTACTATTTGAAAAGAAAGTCTGAGATCACAGGAAACATCAATGTTGATGGTTTAATTGCCAGTGAAGAATTATATCTTGAATTCAAAGAGTCCCCACAAAGGAAAATCATCAAAGAGTTTCGATTTGAAAACATCACCAAAAAAAAGCAAGGGATTTTCATCATCGAATTCATCGGATATGGCTTATCTTCTAGGGCTTTGATTAGAAAAGGAAGGCTTTTATTATTAGAAAAATCTACATTAGCTGGACAAATCTTTACCATTTTAGATGAAGATTTAGAGATTTGTGAGAAAACACAAAGAACTGGATTATGGGTCTCTGGACGTTTTCATGAATCCAATGAAAAAGGTCAAGTGAATCTACCTTTTTCAGCTAATTCAAATAATGTTCAAGCTATTATTGTTCATAACGATTTCGCCTGTTTAACAAATATTAATTTGATACAAGAAGATTATGATTTCAAATGTTCTTATTTGTTTAAAGATGAAAGCTTAATCATGGGGAATAAATTGAAACTATTAATACAACCGAGACTTTATTTAAATCAACAAGCCGTTGGTCTTGATATTATCAAAGAACAATTGGTTTCAATAGTCACGATAACCGAAACTGGTATCCCTTCAACAGTGGTTTTAGATAAGATAAAATTCGATTATAAACAAGAATTAGAAATTGAAATTCCTATTCCAGCAAAATTAAAGACTATTCAATTAAAAGTTTCAGGAAAAATCAAGAAAATGATTTCTGACTATATTTGAAACATTCAATTGAAGGATATGAGATCTATCTTTTAGGCAAAAACGGAGAATCAAAGGTCAATGTTGTTTTGAATTTAGAGTTCCAAAATAAATATATGAATACAATAATTAATGCTCAATTGCAAACAGATTTAGATGGAAAGGTTATTCTTGGCGAATTAAGAGATATTATTCGAATTAAAGCAGCTGTTAGAGAAAAGGGGGATATCAAAGCAAAGATGAATGAATGGTATATAGCCAATTCGAGTAAAGCCAATTACCCTGCTGTTTTGAATATATTTGAAGGAGATGTTGTCACCTTACCTTATTTTGGAAAGGAGCTGAATAAACATAAGATAACTTTCATGAGGATTTTGAATGTTCCTAATAAAGACTTTCAAACGATAATTTGCAACAATTTGGCTGAAATAAAACTTTCAAAAAATGCTATCGAACTTAAAGACTTGAAAGTGGGTTTATATGCTTTAATGATAAAAGACGAGAATAAGTTCATAAAGATTCAGGTGAATGAAGGAAAATATTGGAAAAATACAAATTTAATGATTATGAAGGATTACATTTTACAAATGAACAAATCAATGCCCACTATTGTGATCGAAGATGTTGAAATAAACAACGCTAATGATAAAGATCAATTGAGTTTTTCTTTATTCAGTGATGATATTAAAACTACAAGAATCCATGTATTTGCTTATCAATTTCTAAATGAAAATGTAAATTGCTATTGCGACAGTCTTCAAAACAATATCGCAAAAGAACAGCCCAACATAGTACCAAATCTCAAAAGCCGAAATCAATATTTATCAAATAAAATCCTAGGGGATGAATATTGCTATGTTTTGAATAGAAAAAAAGAGTCCAGATATGTAGGAAACACTCTTGAAAAACCTCAAATTCTTTTAAAAAGAACCTATGTTCGAGACACAGTTCTTGAAAAAGAGGAAGTAGGTGGTGGAGGGGGTTTCAAAGAGAATATAGTATACGATAAAGAAGCTAAAATCAATGAAGAATTAGAAAAAAGAAAGCAAAATATGATTGTTGATTTAGCTCCTTTGGCATTTAAATTACCTGCAAACAATACAACGAATGGTTTTTTGAATTTTTTGAGGTTTCCAAGCCTGATTATATCAAATGTGAAGCCAAACTCTGAAGGAAGGATTGAATTAAAAGAGTTAAATTTGTCAATGTATTCAACACTTGAAATAGTAGCGACGAATTTAAATACAGTTGTTCATGAAATTATTCCTCTAAAGAATCAAACGATATTTACACGGGATTTAAGACAAGGGAACCCTGATCATAAAGCGAATAAATATTTCTCAATTTTCAGAAATTCCATCAATCTTTTTCAAGGAGAAAATTTAAAAATTGATGATTTAACGAGTACTGAATTGCAAGTCGTTGATTCTTTAGAGAAAATCTTCAATTTACAAAAAGAATTGAGGAAATCAAATGGTGCAATGAGTTCCGAAAATTCCAGAGAATATGAGGATTGGAAATTCATCACCAGATGGCATTCAATGAATATCGATGAAAAACAAAAAAAATATGATGAATTTTCATGTCATGAACTTAATATTTTCCTTTATTTCAAGGATAGGGCTTATTTTGAAGGGTACATAAAACCTTTTATACAAAACAAAATAGAAAAAACCTTTGTTGATTATTTCCTATTAGACAATAAGATTAAAATCTTGGAATATAATTCACCAGAAAAGATCATAAAAATGAACTCTATGGAGAAAATAATTCTGATAATAATTTTGATCAAAAATGATGCACTTGAAGAAGCAAAAGCCATTGCAATAGATTTAGAAAACCAGAATAAAACAATTTCCTATGACACAAAAACATTCAAAAGGCTTTTCGACACAATATTAGGCTCTAAGTTAATCGAGTCTGAAACCAAAGATCTTTTCAACGAAATAAAATCGTCAATACCACCTCCACCCATGGTTCTAAATAATCAGATGTACCCAGTTCAAACTACAATAAATGCAAATAATAATAATAATAATTTTGCCTGTAACAATATTATGTCATATCCAATAGTTCAAACACAAATGATTGGTCAAGCACAAATGCCGATGAATCAAATGAATCAAATGAATCAAATGAATCAAATGAATCAAATGAATCAAATGAATCAAATGAATCAAATGAATCAAATGAACTGGTTTTGGGGGTTTTAATGCTGTAGGTTTTGGCGGTGGTGGCCCACCTCAACTCGTAAGAGGAGGTCCCTTTGGAGTGGCTCAACAGGGACAATCTCTATTTGGAATGGCTCAACAACCACAAATTATAGCAGAAGTAGATCTTTATAATAATATATGTGATGGTGATTGGAATAATTGTAATGAATCTTATCAACTACAGAGAGCGAAATTCACTGAACAATATAAAAGCCTTGGAAATACAAAGGAATATGAAGAAAGAAATTATTATAATACTAAGAATAATAGCGGAATATCAACTCTGATTGATAATAATACTTTTTGGGTCGAACTTGCCAAGCATTTGACAGAAAAAGGATTAGAAATTCCTTTCCTTTCCTCGAAATTCATTTATTGTACGAAATCCCATGCTTCCATGCTTGGAGTTCTATCCTTTATTGGGCTTCCTTTAGAGTTTGGAAGTCATAATTATCAAAATCTTCAAGGAAAAGGTTTCGAAATTCAAACAGCTTCAAATTGTATCATTTTTTTAAAGGAAATAAAAGAAGGAAAATCTGATTTGAAGTCTGATTTATTGATAGCTCAAAGGTTTCACGATCCAAAAGATCGTTATCATGTATCGGATGAAGATCCAAGCGTGAAATTCGAAAAAGATGTTGACGAATATGTAGTTGATAAAATCTATGGCTGCGAAGTAATTATTACCAATGTCTCAGTCACTAGACAAGATTTTCAGGTCTTATATGAAATTCCAGAAGGTTCACTTCCTGTTAATCAGAATGATTATACAAAATCCACTACAATTATGGTTAATTCTTTTACAACACAAACCTTGAATTATTACTTTTATTTTCCGAAAAGTGGGAAATATAAGATGTATCCTGCTAATATTTCGAAAAATGGATTGGTTCTGGCTATTGCCAAAGAAACAAATTTTGAGGTTCATAATGAAAGAATAAGCAAAAAGTTAGAAACAATTGATCAAATTTTAGCTCAAGGATCCAAAGAAGATATTCTCAATTTCGTTCAGACAAAAAATCTACATAATAAGGAAATCTTCAATTTCAAGAATATCTATTATCTCTTAAAAGATAAAAACTTTTACACTAAAATACTTGAAATTCTGAAAAAACGGAAAATTTATGATAATATAACATGGTCATTTAGTCTCTATCATGGAGATTTAGTCAATGTGAAGGAATTTTTCAATTCAACAGAAGTCTTTAACATTCTGAATTCAAGTTTTAAGAATTTCTCAAATGAGTTCTGTTCAATAAAAAACATAAGACTCTTAGAATTTTACCCTTTAATGAACTCAAGAGTGCATAAATTATCAATGGATAAAAGCAATATTCTCAACAAAGAATTAAAACATCAGTACAAGGACTTTCTTGAATATTTGATTGAAGTGCCAAAAGCAAATCCTGATGATTTATTAAGTTTTGTCTATTATCTTTTGTTGCAAGAGAGAATAGATGAGGCGATAAAAGTTTTCAATAGGATTGAATTAAAAGAATTAGAAAAAACAAATGATATTTGTAGATTGCAATATGATTATTTCTTGGGATATTTGGATTTCTATAGTGGTTATCCGAATTTTAAAGTCGCAAGAGATATTTGTGAGAAATATTTGGATTATCCTGTGTTAAAATGGAGGAATTTGTTCTATGAAATGGCGAATCAATTAGCTGAATATGATGGAGAGGAACTTATTGATGATACAGCAGTAATTCAGGATAAAAAACTCACAGAAAAACAAAAGAATCTTAAATCTGCGCTGAAAGAAGAAATTTTGAACGCTGAATTACAGAAAGAGGAAGTTCATATATCATATAAAAATTGTTCAAAATTGACCATTAACTATTATCTTATTGATTTGGAAGTGCTTTATTCAAGAAACCCGTTTTTGCTGCAAGTAATTTTAAATTTTATTTTATTTTAATTTTTTACAATAGGGCTCAGATGATTTTGGATTTATATTCCCTAATTTATCAGAAAATATTGTGATAGAAACAGAAAATGAGCCCGTGAAGAAAATTGTGAATATTCCTGAGAAATTAAGAAAATTTAATGTTTTCATTCAAATCAAAAGTTTTTCAAAAAGCACGAATTTGACTTATTTCTCAACCTCTTTGAACGTGCAAATCATTGAAACATATGCCCAAATTAAAGTCAGTGATAAAGAAAATAAGCCCCTTTCAAAGGTAAAATCATTATTATTTTTCTCATTTATTTTTTAAATATTTCAAATTATTTTTTATAAGGTATATGTGAAAACATTCTCGAAAGGGAAAAATGGAGAAATAAGTTTTTATAAAGATGGATATACTGATTTAAGAGGAAGGTTTGATTATGCAACTTTGAATAGTGAAAATTTAGATACAGTTGAGAAATTTTCATTATTTGTGATGAGTGATGAATTGGGTAATAAATTTATTTTGTTTGTCAATATGGAAACAAAAAAATTATAGGGTCATTAATCAAAGAAGCAAATCCTCCGAGTGATTTAGGAAAGATGGATGTGACAGTTAATTTGAAATCTGATCAATGGAACAAAAGAGCTTTGGTTAAAAAGGATGCTAATTTTAACAATTATATGCAAACACAAAAGCAGATGAATTTTAATTCCATGAATTAATGGGACAAAGGGAGAAATAAATTATTTTAAAAAAAAAAAAATTAGCAAATTTAGAAAAATTATAAAATTAAAAAAAAAAAAAAAAAATTTTTTTTTAATTATTTTTAAAAAACAAACTTTTTGGAAAAA
>JFJP01037842.1_pt1 | contig 25082 bp, 22 predicted proteins | sample 431651 | NCBI WGS metagenome assembly JFJP01 (sample SAMN02602958, study PRJNA72255) | Microbial mat metagenome, whole genome shotgun sequencing project. | biome: fresh water; feature: sink hole; material: water; isolation source: purple microbial (photo- and chemosynthetic) mats found in...
ATGTTAATTTACGTAGCAATCAAATTGGTTGGGTTGGAGCATATGGCACTGGAGCTACAAGTGGCTTGAAAAACATTAATTTTGCTATAGGTTATAATAGAAATGGCGATTATAGCAATGATTTCAGAATTAAAGGTATTAATCCAGAGCATTCTATAGGTGATTATTTTAATGATAATATAGGAAGTGATGATCCAGAGCGATTGGATTCATATTATGAAAGATTAGCATTTGATACCTACATTATTGATACGGTCTCTTATGGTAATTATATTGTAAATACACCTCCGGGAGATTTAGACCAAGTTGAAACACGTAGTATTAAAGGCGGTAAGAAAGAATGGTTTGCGGCGATAGGGTTTAATATTTCCGATAAATTATATTTTGGATTTAATTTGGGAATGGAGAAATTGGATTATGAAATGAGTTCCATATTTAAGGAGATGAATCGCAACAATGGATCATTTGTTGATTTAACATTTTCCAAAAGTTTATGGATAAATGGATCTGGATTTAAGTCTTCCCTAGGTGTAATAGGAAAACCTATTGAGGAATTACGCATAGGAATGTCGCTTCAATTACCCACTTTCTATCGTTTTACAGAAGAGTTAATGACCAGTATGACCTCTAATTATGTTACGGAAGTTGTTAAACCGACGGATATAAATGGTAGGTACTTACCCAGACGCGAGTATAATTATAGTTTTATTACACCGGTTAAATTATCAGTAGGCGTAGCAGGTATCATTGAAAAGATGGCAATACTTTCCATTGATTATGATATATTAAATTATGAGATAATGAAATTTTATGGCGGAGATAATGATTATTCTAATGTTAATGAAGAAATCCGAGAGATTACAAGAATTTCATCTAATGTAAGAGTTGGAGCAGAAGTGCGTTTTGATGAACTTTATTTGCGCGGGGGAGCCAATTTTATACAGTCGCCATACAAAGAAAAGATTGGCGATCTGGCTGTTGATAATCTCCATTATAATACTTTCTCATCTGCCTATTCTGGTGGATTTGGTTATCGCTCCGATGATTTTTTTATAGATCTAACATGTATTTATTCGCTTTCAAGGGAGTATGATCATTTGTATAATCTTTCATCTAATTACATGTCAGCTAATAGCTTGCAGAATTACCCTGTAGAATTAAATCAGATGAATTTTAGATTTATTACAACTATAGGATTTCGTTTTTAATTTTTTTTTGGGAATTGTTTGTGTTTGGCGGGGAAGTTTTTGCTTCTCCGCTTTTTTTCGTTAGAATAGATTAGATTTGCAATAAAATATTTTTTCATGGCATCAAAGCAGCATGTACTCAATTACGCAAATTTTCGTTTGTTTTTAATTTACCGTTTTTTTATGACCTGCGCCACCCTCATGATGTCGGTTGTGGTTGGTTGGCAGGTGTATAGCCTAACTAAAGATGTTTTAGCTTTGGGTTTAATTGGCCTTGTAGAGGTGATTCCACAGGTTAGTGTAGCACTATTCGCAGGTCATTATGTGGATGTCTTGAATAGGAAAAAAATTGTACTGTTTACCACTTTGCTGCTTTTAGTAGGATCGGCATTTCTCTATTTTTATAGTGTCCCCGAGTATAATATGTATAGTATTTTTGGTATTTTCCCTATTTACGCTACGGTATTTCTTACCGGATTTGTTAGGGGTGTTCTTATGCCTGCTCATGTTGCCTTGTTAGGAGAAATGGTTCCACGTGATTTGTTAACACAAGCAGCAACATGGAATAGTGCTAATTGGCATATTGCGGCAGTGGTTGGACCTGCTTTGGGTGGATTGATTTATGGTTTTTTTAGCCCTGCTATTTCTTATGCAACTGTTTTTGCTGTTTATTTTATAGCTATAGTATGTATTTTTTTTATTAAATACCAGTTTATTCCACCCTTGATTAAAAAGACCGAAGGAATTATAGAAAGTATTCAGGAGGGAATCCGATTTGTTCTTAAAAATCAGGTTTTATGGGGTGCTTTTTCATTAGATATGTTTGCTGTTTTATTTGGTGGGGCGGTAGCTCTTTTGCCGGTTTTTGCTTCGGACATACTTCATGTTGGACCACAAGGCTTAGGTTTCCTTCGCGCTTGTCCGGCCGTTGGTGCAATTATAATGGCCATAATACTTATAATATATCCCCCCGTTCGAAATTCAGGAAAGTTAATGTTTCTAGGCGTGGGTGTTTTTGGATTGAGCATCATTGCTTTTGCCTTATCAAAAAATATTTATCTCTCTGCCTTTATACTTTTAATCAGTGGAGCTGCTGATAATGTTAGTGTGGTAGTTCGTCAAAGTATACTACAATTATTTACCCCCAATGAGATGCGAGGGAGGGTTGCTGCGGTAAACAGTATTTTTATTGGTTCGTCTAATGAATTGGGTGCATTTGAGTCTGGTTTAGCCGCTCGTTTAATGGGGGTTATTCCTAGTGTAATTTTTGGTGGGGGAATGACAATGTTAATTACCCTTTTTGGATTGAAATATGCGCCCAAGCTTCGAAAAATGGAATTGAAGGATTTAATGTAGTTTAAAGGTTTATAGGTTGCTAGGTTGCTAGGTTGCTGAGTTGCTAGGTTACTAGGTTGTTATGAAAAAAGGGGTAAAAGATTTGCCTGTGGCTGAGCGGAGTCGAAGCCATAGGCGATATTAATCTACGATTTTTTTGTAGTCAAAATCATAATGAACATTTTAAGATTCTAATTGTTTGTGATTTAGTTTAAAATTCTTTTTTACAAACTTAAATGAATAATTATGAGAAAAATTCTATTATTAACAGCTTTACTAAGCTATATTTTTATAGGTAGTCTGCATGCGGCAACTGATACCACCACCGTAACTTGCAGCGATCCAAAAGCCATTAATTATGGTAAGCCCGAAGCCTGTAAGTATGACACTACTCAAATTCCTCAGTATTGTGATGATTTAAAGGCCATTAATTTTGGAAAGCCTGAACCATGTAAATATGATACTACGCAAGTTCAGTATTGCGACGATCCCAAAGCAATTAATTTTGGAAAACCAGAAGCCTGTAGGTATGATACCACACAAGTTCCTAAGAATTGTGAAGATCCCAAGGCGATTAATTATGGTAAACCAGAACCTTGTAGGTACGATACCACTCAAGTCCCTAAGTATTGTGAAGATCCAAAAGCAATCAATTATGGTAAGCCTGAGCCATGTAAATATGATACCACACAAGCTCAGTATTGCGACGATCCCAAGGCGATCAATTTTGGAAAACCAGAAGCCTGTAGATACGACACTACTCAATTACCTAAGTATTGTGAAGATCCAAAAGCAATTAATTATGGCAAGCCTGAGCCTTGTAAATATGATACCACTCAGGTTCAATACTGCAAAGATCCCAAAGCGATTAATTTTGGTAAGCCAGAAGCATGTATATTCGATACTATTTCAAATTATGTATACGGTTGTACAGATAAGCTGGCATTAAATTTTGATCCGGGAGCACAAATTAACAACGGGACATGTATATATGATACTACTGAAATAAAACGTTGTGAAGATCCGAAGGCTATTAATTTTGGTAAATTAGAAGCCTGTATTTATGAAGGAAATCCTACCATTATTATTGGATGTACGAATATTAAGGCTGTAAATTATAATTCACTTGCTACAATTGATGATGGTTCTTGTAAATTTGAAAATATTATTTGGGGTTGTACTGATATGCGCGCATCGAATTATAATGCAAGTGCCAATAAAAATGATGGTAGTTGTAGATATGAAATCATAATCAAGGGTTGTACAGATAAACGTGCCTCAAATTACAATCCCGATGCTACTTACGAATCAGGTGATTGCAAATATGATGTAACTCTGGTTTATGGATGTACCGACAAAAATGCATTGAATTTTAATCCATATGCAACAATAGAAGATAAATCATGTATTTACCGATTGGTAAGCGATAGCGTAAAAGGATGTACCGATAAAGCGGCTAGAAATTATAATCCGGTTGCATTAATTGACGACGGTTCTTGTGTATATGTAAATATTGGTATATTACCAGGTTGTACAGACCCCAAAGCGGTTAATTATAATCCTAAAGCTACCAATGATGATAAATCATGTGTATACGCTAAACCTATAGATATTGTTATCAAGTCCGATTCGGTGAAAGCTGATTTTGAATTGGGTACCAGTCCGATTGAGGCATGTGCATTGAATACAGAATTGCCAGTTGATAGTGCGAAAATTGATTCATATGAAAAAGTAAATGATAAATTAGTAATTCATTGGATTGTATATCAAAATGGTAATGTATTTAACGTAGCTTCAGAATACAGTCACGGCAATCAGTGGGGTAATGTTCGCTTTTATTTATCAATGATATGTAAATCTGAATTAAAAGCAATCAACCCAAAGTTGAGGGTGTATACCTATTCTGATTATAAAGGAATATTACTCCCAACAGCTACAGACGAAAGTGAACCTATATTATCTTCTGCATTTCCGAATCCTTTTAAAGATTATTTGAATGTAGAATTAGGATCGCTTGTGGCTACGAATGTTTCATTAAGCAGTATTTCCGGAGTTCAAGTTTATCTTACTTCGCAAATTTCAGGAAATAGTTTTCAAATCAATACAGAATTGCTTCCAACAGGAATGTATATTTTGAAATTGGTTTATGAAAATGGTTCTGTGAAACATATAGTAGTATCAAAACAGGATTAATTTATTTTGAGGCTGTGTTAAAGTGAGGTCACTTAGTGACCTCACTTTAACACAGCCTCATTTTTTTTTATTATATGAAGCATATTTTTATAATAACATTCTTAGTTTTTAATTTTTCTATCCGAGCACAGGATATAGAGATAAAGATATTTACCCAAAAAGGATGCGGGAATTGTGCTTATGTTAAGAAATTTCTTCAAGAGAGAAATATTAATTATCAGGAATTTGATTTAGCAGATAGATCTGTTGCTGAAAGCATGATGGTTTTGATTAGAACACTTCAATATAAAGGTGATATTATACTTCCGGTAATAGTTTTTAAAGGCGAAATGCTGCATCCAGCAATGAAGTTGAATGATACCATACGGATTGTAGATCTTAATGCAGCCTTGCGTTTTATTACAGTAAAGGATCAAGTACAAGATAGTAAGTTATACCAGATTAATGAAAAGGTAGTTGATTCAAATACTGAATGTTCATATACTTATCAGAATACACAAAAGGCTTATTACGTAATTTCAAAGCATTTTCAGCAATCGGAAGAAGCCATAAAAGAATTAGGAAAATTGAATCAAGCAGAATATTTGAACGCAATGGTTTTGTTTGATAAAGGTATTTTTAAGTTGGCTATTGAAAGATTTAGTAATGAAGTTGACGCAAAAGCATATGTAAATATGAAACTGACCGAATTTCCTGTTTTGTACGTATTGCAATTTTAAATCATAAGTAAATGTTGTAAATTTTTTGTACATTTGCAGTCGAATTAAAATATAGTACATTGAATTTTAAGGACTTACATTTACACCCATCTATTATTGAAAGCATTGACTCGATGGGTTTTGAAAAAGCGACACCGGTTCAGGAGCAAACAATACCGGCGATATTATCAGGAAAAGATTTGATAGCATCAGCGCAAACCGGAACCGGAAAAACAGCGGCATTTCTGCTGCCTGTGATACATAAAATATTAAACTCTTCGCATAAAGACAAAATAAAAGCACTGGTAATTGTACCCACCAGGGAATTGGCTATACAGATAAGTCAGCAAATGGAAGGATTTGCTTATTTTGCTAATGTAAGCTCTATTGCAGTTTATGGAGGAGGAGATGGTGATTTATTCTCACGAGAGAAAAAAGCTCTTATTGAAGGAGCAGATATAGTAATTTGTACGCCTGGGAGGATGATCTCACATTTAAATTTGAATTATGTTAATTTTGGGATGGTAGAGACCCTAATACTTGATGAAGCCGATAGAATGTTGGATATGGGATTTAATGAAGATATTATGAAAATAATTTCTCATTTGCCCAATAATCGCCAATCATTATTATTTTCGGCTACTATGCCACCTAGGATCAGAGAGCTTGCCAGAAAAATTTTATATAAACCTTTAGAAATTAGTATTTCTATAAGCAGACCACCTGAAAATATTAAGCAAGGAGCTTATGTAGTATACGATGCCCAAAAGATAAATATGGTAGATGAAATTCTTAGTAAGCACAAAGAATTGAGGTCTATTTTGATTTTTTGTTCCACCAAGTTGAGTGTAAAAGAATTGGCTAAAGTATTGAAGCGTAAATCTTTTAAAGCAGAAGAGATTCATTCAGATTTGGACCAGAGCAAACGTGAGAATGTATTAATGGATTTTAAGAGTCGCAAGCTTCAGGTATTGGTGGCCACCGATATATTGTCGCGGGGTATTGACATTGAAGATATAGACATGGTAATCAATTACGATGTACCTGATGATGGAGAAGACTATGTACACAGGATTGGTAGGACAGCACGAGCAGAATCGAAAGGTGAAGCCATAACTCTAATAGGTGAAAAGGATCAAATTAAATTTTCTCGAATAGAAAAACTGATAGACAAGGACATTGATAAATACCCGGTACCTGATTTTATGGGTGAAGTGCCCACATACGACCCCACGCATAAGAGCGTATATCAAGGTTCACATCAAAAAAGAAATTTCAGCAATAAAAAAAAGGGCAAACCCAAAGGCAGCCCTTCTAATTATAATGGTTAATTAATCTTGTCTAGGCCCTTTAGCATCTCGCTGGCGGGCTTGTTTCATTAATTCTTTTTTGAATGCATATTCTGAATCAAAGTATAAGATTGCTTTTGCCGGAGTTAATATGCTGCTAATTTTTTTGTTGTAATCAATTCTAATAGATTGTTCTTCACCTTGAAGTTTAAGAATTTCATTTACCATATCGGAAAGTTCTTTTTCAGTTTTTTTAGAACCGTTAGTTCTATTGTCTCTAATTATATCCCGCATGCTGCACTGAATATCAAAAAGCTTGGTATCCATTTCATTATAAACAGGCCAAAACTTTTCAGCTTCTGCCGGAGAAAGGTTTAGTTTTGTGGTATAAAAAGCTACCTTTTGTGATTTGATTTGTTCTAATCTCTGTGGGTTTCTGCATTGCGACTGCGCATTGAAGGTAAAAGCCAACAACATGAACCCTGCTAAAATCATTTTCAAATTTTTCATAATTTTATTTTTAATTTTTGAATAAATCCTTTAATCTTCTATTATAAAATCTAAGTCGCCACCATACGCAATGATATAATCATCTAATTCAGATTGGTATGTTGAATCAGACTGACTGGTATTTTCGTAGTCATCCCAATCAATCAAATGAAATTGATTGTATAGCATTTCGTCATTATCGATTAACATATCTTCTTTAGTTGAATAATTGCTTGGAATAAGTAGCAAACCGAATCTAATTATTAAAGCGAATATACCAACAAAAAGGGTCAAAGAGAGAGCAGGTTTTAAAATAGTCCAAATATTTGGTATTTCTTCAGGTTTGTTTTCTGAAGTAATTTTCTCCTGCACATTTATTGACATTTTTTCGAAATAGTTAGTAGGAACCGAAAACTTTTCATTTTTTTTCAGTTCATCCAAATGATTCCATATTTGATTTCTGCTTTCCATTATTTTTCTTTCTATGTGTTTGACTATAATAAAACAAAAAGGTTTAATTAGCGGTTAAAATTTTTTCAATTTTATTCATGGCAATATGATATGAAGCCTTTAAAGCGCCTACTGAAGTGCCTAATACGGATGATATTTCTTCATAAGGCATTTCTTCAAAATAACGCATATTAAATACGAGCCGTTGTTTTTCGGGAAGAGTAAGAATGGCTTTTTGTAGTTTTTTTTCAATTTCATTTCCATTGAAATACACATCATCCTCTATGGATTTCGATAATTCTTTTTCTACAGACAAAATGGGAATAAACAGGAGGGTTTTCTTCCGTTTTAAAAAGCTAATAGACTCATTGGTTGCAATGCGATATAACCAGGTTTTTAAAGAAGATTCGCCCCTAAATTTTTCCAAGTGATGCCATACTTTTATCCATGTGTTTTGTAATACATCATCAGTATCTTCATGAATAATTAGTATTCTTCGTATATGGAAATAGAGCATTTCCCTGTATTTTAACATCAGGTTATTAAAAGCATAATGCTTAGTACTTTCAATTTTAAAAGCTTGAAGCAGCTCGTTTTCGTCGTTTATTGACATAGTATTCTATTAATCCAATTCTATTGCTAAGGTGGTACCAGACGCTATTTCAAATCGTCGGCTAAGGGTGTAAATACTTTCTTTTGCGCCCTGAGAGCGAAATACTACTATATAACTACCAGGCTGAAGAATTACTGATTCATTTTTCTCTTGAGGTTTTAAATTATAAACCCATTCTTGCATGTTATTTCTTACTATATAAAGGCTACCATAACCAGAATACGAAGATAGAAAATTTGCAATTCCGGGGCGGGGTATTTCCACCACGGTAGTATGATTTTGTTTGATATTTACACCCTCTATATAAATTCTTGGAATAATGGGTATTTCAATATCATAATTACCGGTTAACAAGCGTTCGGTTAGTTCTACTTTATGATAATATAAAGTTTCCATTTTACCTGCTTTTCTAACAATACAGCTTACATCATTATAAAGAGTGGTTCCAGGAGTTTTTATATGAAGGGTTCCTTGAGGGCAATCAATGGCTACAATATTATGTATACCCGGTTGAAGAACGATATTCTTTTTTTCAACGGGAGGGATGGTATTTACAACCAGGTGATAATTTAATAAATGATCGATGTTTAATGTATCTGGAACCCCACGGTGATTCATCGTATGAACTAGATTATATTTTGCCTTACCAGAAAGTTCATCATAAAAGGTCATGTTTACATTACTGATACTTGGTTTTGCCTGTTCATCCATTAAATTAACTTGAACGGTTGTAGAATTCATTATTTGGTTAATAACTACCCCCAACATATCGTTGAACGATGCTTCATTTTTTGCATCTAAGTATTGTCCGAGACACTCAAATGATTTTTTGAACTCCTCGTCAATTCCAATACCAATAATAAAAGGTTTAAGGATGATGCCTTGTTTTTGCAAGTCCTGTGATACTGCGCAGGGGTCGCCGTCACAAGCTTCAACACCATCGGTTATAAGAATGATAACGTTGCGGCAATTGTTACAAGGAGGAAAATCTTTAGCAGCAGATTGCAATGATTTGGCGATGGGAGTGGTGCCTTTAGGGGTAAGATTTCGAAGTTTTTGACGCATCAGCGATGGAGCATTGGGGCCAAAAGCAACTTCTAATCGTGTATCGTTGCAATCTTGTGGTTTAACGGGGCTTTGATGACCATAAATTCTCAATGCCATCATTACATTAGGAACTTTTTGCAAGCTATCAACAAAAGAGATCATTGTTTTTTTAGCCGCATCAATTTTAATATCTTTTTCCCATTTACCGTACATACTGTATGAAGCATCGAAGACAAAAAGGATGCGGGTAATGGTAACTTCTTTTTCTTTTTTCTTAGGATTGTCCTTTAACTGACCATATTGATTTACAAATAGGGTCAAGAAAGCTAATGTAAGCAGGAACTTTTGTATCATATACCTGATTGAATATATAAATCAGGGTAAAGATAATAAAAATCTTTAACTACAACCTCCTTTTGCTTTTTTTGCCGATTTTAATACCGGAGTATTGACATTTTTTAAGGATTTAACCATGTTGTTCATTTCCCGGGCTGCTTTTTCTCTAAAGCGATAGGTGTCTTTATCTTCTTTTACAGATAGGGCGCTTGGCTTGGATAAATTAAAAAACATGTTATAAAAAGTAAGGGTCGATTCTTTGAGGATATAATTATCTGATTTGCCCATATATTTAGCCTTTAGGCAAGCCTTTTTTGCAACGGTATCATTATCGGCGTAGAAAATATTTCGTTTGTGGGTTTGGGTAAAATACGATCTAAATTCGCTATTTAGTAAATCATTTAAAGGGATATTTATCGCCATAGGGATATGCCATTTATTAAAAGAAGCGCTATCGCGTACATCGATTACATTGATATTATAATGGCTGTTTACTATTTCTGAAGCCAGTTTATCGGCAGTTATTTCTCTGAATTTACATTTCTTTTGGCGTTCGGCTTCGGAAATTCGTTTGAGAATTAATTCTTCGCGGTTTGGACTAAGGCTGGTTATTACAATAACAATAATGGCGAGAGAAGGTAAAATGCTATTTTTTATTATCAATGATTTTGAATATTGGGTAATACGTCCATTTATTTTGTTTTCAATGCGGGTAGTTACAAAAAATGCTGCAAAAGCCATCATGCTCATTAGGAAAGCAAATAGTTGCGGGCTTAGACCTAAGAATTCGTTGATGCGAACGGGACCCCATGCTTCCGCTTTATAAATACCCTCTAACAGAGGATAAGCTTCAGTAAAGACCAGGATACCTAATAGAGAACCGAAGATAAAAGCCATAGCATCAAGTTTTCCAATTGCCGCTGCGCAAACGCTGGTTCCCGGACAAAATCCGCCAATAATAAAACCCGCACCCATTATTAATCCGCCTACAATGGCCGACCATAGAAAAGTGGGATTGATATAAATAAGTTGTAAATCGAGCCAACCTAAATGACCTAAAACCATAATGCCAATCATGGCTGTAACGCCAGCAGTAAAAAAAACTTTTAAAACGGTAAAGTCGTAACCGTAGAATAAGCCTACCAATTTTTTTGTAGACGAAAATCCGGCTTGCTCCAGAATGAATCCAAACGCTATGCCAATAAGCAGTGCAATGATAAAATTAAAATCTTCTGAAATGATATCGGGAACTAAAGGTGCCATATATTTTTATTTTAACCAAAGTTTTCTGAAAAAATAAGCCAATCCGTATGCTGAACCAAAAATAGCAAACATAGTAATTATGCCGCCTAAGGACATAACACCCATACCGCTCAGGGCCGAACCGCTGGTACAACCCCTACCTAACTGGGAACCAAAACCAAATAGCATACCGCCTGCTATAGCGGTAAGTATACGGGTTAAATTATTTACCCGCACCCCTCGTTCTAACTTAAAAGCAACCCTTTCGGCAAGAATACCGGAAAGCAGGGCTCCAATGATAACACCCACAACTTCAAATACCAACCAATTTTTTAAAGGGCCGTCAGGATTTTCAGCTTTGTATTCTTTGTAAAATTTTGCTTGTTCGTGGTGTTGAGGAAATGCTTCTTGAACTGAAGCTACAACAACACTCTTCATTGCACCGCTTGCACCAAGACCTCTACCAGTTATGTATACAGTAATGATTAGCAGAAAACCTAAAAATAATCCAGCAATGTATGGATTCATGTATGTTTTTGACATTTTTTCCATTATTCGTTGTGTTTTTCTTCTATAATATTATTACGCTCATTTTTTTCTGATTCATCTTCTTCATAACCAGTAATCATTGATTTAATATTGGACGTTAAAGTTTTTCCGGTGGTAGTCATGTATACATGTACTATAAGGAATGCCATTAGCAGAAAACCGCCTAAAGTATGCCATGAAGCAATAGATTCTAAATTCATATCACTAATAATAACATTATCATTAGCATCAATTGTTTTATGAAACATATACAATATGCCGGAGATTATAGTAATTGGAATCAGGATCAATTTAAAACTAAGATAAATAATTCTTTGTAAGGGGTTTAATTTGCTTAATTCAGTTCTATTGGTAGGATGTTGTTCCCCTTTAAACATGCCAGAAGTATAGAATAAAATTTGTTCTTTTAGTTTTTTAGTTGTTGGAACGTATTGTTTCCATTCGCCGGTAGTAATATGCCAAAAAATAGCAAAAACAATGAGGATTATTAGTGCATAGCTGGCATATCTATGGAACATTACAGAAGCCTCGTAACCAAAAATATAATAAGAGCCATGAACTTCGAAACCGGTAATTGCAAGAAATATGATCAATATGGCTTGTGACCAGTGCCAAAATCTCTCAAAATTTTTATAGATATATATTTTTCCCATATAAAGAATGTGTGATTTTTTAATCAATTATTTCACTTTCGATTTTATTTTTTTTGTATGCATGAAACATTCTGGCAGCAGCATGAATAACAACACCAGCAATTGAAAAGAAAAGTAGAAAAGAACCTGCAAAATCGAGGTTTTTATTTCTATCTCTTCCCGGAAGGTAAAACCCCGCAAGGTTTTGCAGTCGACCGTTTTCACGAGTATGGCATTCTGCGCATCCAACGCTTTCTTCTTTTTTACTTACCATGTGATTAATGGGCCAATACATTTCTGTTTCAATAAAACCATATTCGCCGCTATATTCAAGACCCAAGCTTTTCATGCCTGCCGCTGAAGCCTTATTCCAATCGAAATCCATCCAATAGGCGCTGTCGCCTTTTTGAGCCGACCATAACTTTGGCTGTATCAAGCGCATTAATTTTTTGTCGTAAATTTGATCGCCTCTGTGAATCTTAACGGGAATTATCTTTGATTGCTTTTCATCATGACTACCAAATAAACGATTCAATATTACAGGAACTTCCTTAATACTGTCTCCGAGCAAATAGTGATCGGCAGTTCCATTGAACCACATATATTCGGGCTGTATATTTCTTTCCCAAGTGAAACTACCTTTTTGCGACATATAAGTATGATTACCCAGAGAATCTTCGGTGTGAATAGCTTGTCCGTTTTCAAGCTTACCTGAAGTACTCCATTTCCACGCTGTTTTAGTTGCATTTATTTTTGAATAGTGTGGTATATGGCATGCTTGACAGGACACTTTAGCTGTATGACCATTTATTAAATTTTCGAAATGCGGGGTGTTTCCATGGCAGCTTTCGCAGGTAGATCTATTGTAATTGTCTGATGATACAGAATATAGCTTGCCCTTCATTTGGTGGTTTTCAGCAGTATGGCAGGCAACACATTCCATATCCATACCATTGGCAGCCATGTGTACATCGGTTTCTCTGCTGCAATCGAGCAATGCATCTTCCAGATCGCCATGTTTAACGTTATTACCACCACCACCATAGAAATGACAGGAACCACAATTCATTTTTTTTGGATTACCAACGCTTTGAGCAACTTTACCTAGGTTTACATTTCTATCAGGATAGCCGGCCATTGCGGAACCTTTAAGATATTCCTCACTATTATCATGGCAAACCATACAATCTACATTTCTTGCGTTATCAAAATCAAAGTGATCATTATTCATACCAAAACCTATATGGCACACAGCACATACTTGTTCATTGGTATTGGAACCAATGCAATAATTATTAATAACATTTCGTTTGCCTGATCTTGCAATACCTCTGCCTTCTATATAACTCAAACGTTCCCAATTCCAATGTGAACTATTCATTATTTCTTTATGACGTTGGTTGTGACATGCAATGCAGGCTTCTGTAACTTCTTGAGGCGATTTAAACTCTCGTTGGAGTTCCTTTAATTGGCTATGGTCAATGCCCGAGATAGGTTTTACGGCATATTTTTGTTTAAGTTTTTCCAAATGAAGATTTATGGGTTTTGGCTGGTATAAGAAGCTGGCTAACCATAAACCTATTATGATACAGAATAAAATGAGGGTAAAGTTCTTTGTCATTGTGCCACAAAATTTGTTAAATTTACGTTGAATAGAATAAATATGTTTAATTTTTTACAGTTTTTTTACTTCTAAACATGATATTTAGAATTAATGTAAATAAATTTTCTTTTTACGCTTGGCTTTTATATTTTTGTATCAAAACCAAAATTAGAGCATGACGCAATATTCTGAGAACCCTGAACTTCATTTAGCATATGAATACGTAAGAAATACCGGCAAGAATATTTTTTTGACAGGTAAAGCGGGAACTGGTAAAACAACCTTTCTGCACCGTTTGAAATCAGAGTCGCCTAAGAGGATGATTGTGGTTGCACCTACGGGAGTAGCCGCCATAAATGCTAGAGGGGTTACCATTCATTCTTTTTTTCAGCTGTCTTTTGCTCCATTTATCCCATCGTCAGATGATGATCCTTTCCGATATGCAGTAAAGGGTAGTGTAACGGCTTTGAAGAACTTCAATAAAGAAAAAATAAACATCATTAAAGGATTGGATTTATTGGTTATTGATGAAATAAGTATGGTTAGGGCTGATTTGCTTGATGCAGTTGATGCAGTGTTGAGGCGTTACCGTGATAAATCACTTCCTTTTGGAGGAACTCAGTTATTATTAATTGGAGATATGAACCAATTGCCCCCTGTGGTAACAAATGATGACTGGACTATTTTAAAAGACCATTATGATACGGCCTATTTCTTTGGAAGCAAAGCCCTTCGAAAATCAGAGTTTATCAGTATTGAATTAAAGCATATTTATCGTCAGTCGGATAAAAAATTTGTACATATTCTGAATAAAATTAGAGAGAATGATATTGATAAGGAAGTTACAGATGCACTAAATGAGCGTTTTATACCAAATTTTGTGCCCGATGCGGGAGATTCATATATTACTCTTACGGCACATAATGGGAGTGCCAGAAATATTAATGATAAAGAATTGAATTTATTGCAGCATCCGGTGCATACATTTCAAGCTTCTATTAGCGATGAATTTCCTGATTATTCATTTCCAACCGATAAAGAGTTGCAATTAAAGGAAGGAGCTCAGGTAATGTTTGTAAGGAATGATTTATCGCGTGAAAAGCTTTATTATAATGGAAAAATTGGCACCATAACCCGCATTGATAATGATGAAATTTTTGTAAAATGCACGGGTGATATGGTTGAAATACCGGTAAAAAGAATTGTATGGGAGAATATTAAGTATCAGGTTCATGCTGAAACAAAAGAAATAGAAGAGTCTGTTGTTGGAACCTTCACACAGTTTCCATTAAAATTGGCATGGGCAATAACCATTCATAAAAGTCAGGGTTTAACATTTGAAAAGATGATGATAGACGCTGCACATTCATTTGCACACGGACAAGTATACGTTGCCTTAAGCAGGTGCAGAACTTTAGAGGGTATTGTTCTTATTTCGCGTTTGGGTAAGAATTCTGTTATTTGTGATACCAATATTAGCAATTTTAATAAACAGATAGCCGATAAACATGTTACAAATAAAGAGCTAGAGAGAGATCGAGCTAAGTATCAGTTAACATTGATGCAAGAGCTATTTAGATTCGACGCGTTTTTATCATCGCTATATCATATTCTGAAAATTTCAAAAGAGAATCAAAGCATTATTACACCTGATGTGTATTTAATTTTTTCAAAAATAAATAATTATCTTAAAGAGCAGGTGCAAGAAGTGGCTGTGAAGTTTCAGCAACAATTGAATTATATTTTTGATCAGCCAGTAGTAGATCACTCAAATTTGAATGACCGCATTAGTAAAGCATCTGTTTGGTTTTTTTCAAAGTTAACAAGTGATTTGGTTTTAGAAGCCAATGCATTGGAATTCCATTGTGATAATAAACTGATTCGAAAAAGTTTATCTGATGCTCTTACACTATTTAGGCAGGAATTGAACGTAAAACTCAAGTGTTTTGACATCTGTAGAAATGGATTAAATATTCAGAAATACCTTATTGTGCGGGCAACTGCACAACTATCTGTTAAGGATGTATTAGAGAAAGAGCAAACAGCAAAAACGAATACTAAAACGGAAACTTCTGCCCATCCCGAATTATTTAATTTGTTGAAAGAATGGCGCACAAAGAAAGCGGAAGAACTTGAATCAAAACCATATCTGATATTGCATCAGAAGGCATTACTCTCGCTTATTAATAAGATGCCATTAAATTTAAATGATTTGAAAAGTATTCATGGAATTGGACTTGTTAAGTCGAAAACATTTGGCGCCGAATTGATATCTATAATTAAGAAGTATGTTGAAGAGAAGAAAATTGATGTAGCTAGTGAAATAAAACAGGATACATCTGAGGTTATCGCAGATGCGACCGTAGAAACTAAAGAAATGTCATATATTTTGTTTCGAAAAGGATTTACCCCGAGTGAAATTGCATTGAATAGAAATTTAAAAGAAGGGACTATACACAGCCATTTGAATTTTTATGTATTGCATGGAGAGATTTTTATTGATGAATTATTAGCGAAGGAGAAAATTAAAATTTTATCGGAATATTATGCAGTAAATCCAATGGAAACTATAAGCAAAGCCAAGCAGGATTTGGGAGATGGAATTAGTTATGACGATATTCGATATTTTATTAATTACCTTAAATATTCACGAACAATGGATACGGTAGCATGAGTAAAAAACTGCATTTTGTAACATTTAATGTTCCCTATCCTCCGGATTACGGCGGTATAATTGATGTTTTTTACAAATTGAAAGAATTGAAAAAGCAAGGCATTGAAGTTATTTTACATCAATTTGTTTATGAACGACCTGCTCACGAAGAGCTAACTAATTATTGCAGTAAGATATATAGTTACGATAGGAAAATAGGAATAGCATCTTTTTTTTCATGGATTCCATTTATTGTTGTTACCCGAAAAAAGAAGGAGCTATTGCAAAACCTTCTAGAAGAAGATGCCGCTATTTTTTTCGAAGGTATTCATACAACAGCTTACATAGATCATCCTCTGCTGCGAAATCGAATTAAGATGGTAAGGGCACATAATATTGAACATAAGTATTATTTTAATTTAGCCCGCTTTGCTCCCTCATGGTCAAAGAAATTGTATTTTTTCTCGGAAGCTATTAAATTGTATTTTTATGAAAAGAAGCTTCGACATGCTCAATATGTATTTCCTATTACTCGCGAGGACAGCATGTATTTTGAGAAGAAGAATTTGCGAGCTGCATATCTTCCGGCATTTCATCCTTTTGAGAATATGCAAACAAAATTGGGTAAAGGAGAATATATATTGCATCATGCCGATTTTTCTGTTGATGCCAATGTAAAAGTATTGTTGATGTTGATACACAAAGTATTTTCAAAATTAGATTATCCTATTAAAATTGCAGGAAAAAAACCTGCTCCATTCATAAAAACACTCATAGATAAATACAAAAATATTGAATTAATTGAAAATCCGAATGAGGAGCAAATGACTTCATTGCTATTGCATTCTCACATCATTATTATACCCGCATTACAGGTGTCGGGATTAAAATTGAAGTTATTGGCTTCATTATATTTAGGACGTTTTTGTATTGTAAATAGCACTATGCTTACAAATACTGAATTACATGATTATTGCGTAGTTAAAAACACGCCTGATGAAATGCTAGAAGGCATTCATATTTGTTTTAAACAATCATTTACTGAAAAGGAATTTGACGAAAGGGAGCGTTATTTACTAAAGAAATTTAATAATAGTTTGAGTATTGAGGGGGTGGTTAGTAAGATTATTAGTTCTTAGTTTTTAGTTCCTAGGTTGCTATGTTGCTATGTTATCGTTGCGAATTATTTTTTACCTCTCCAACCCCCCTGTGATACTTTCGATTGCTGTCATTTCGAAGCAAAACCCCAATAAAAATTAGCGAAAAATATGGTTATGACAGTTCGAACCTAAGGAATATATACAGAAAAGGGGCGATAGCCCTGATATCTCTAGATCACTGGGCTAACGCCCCTTTGATGATATTATTGTATTATTCTACGAAGATTGCGGGGCTACCGCCCCTTTTGCAATTTTATTTCATCTATCTATCAACAATTGTGTATCATCTAAGAGAATTAAAAAACATAACAACATAGAAACCTAGCAACCTAGCAGCCTAGCATCTTATTTAAATTTAGTAAGAAAAATAGAAATAAACTTGTAATTATTTGAAAATGCAGCAATTATATAATTCTGTCATTGGTAACGCAGCGCAGAGAAGTGAGAAATCTCTATAGCTTCTGTAAATTCTGTCATTGTTACCGCAATGCAATGGAGGAAAAATTCTCATAGATGAAAACGATTTAAATGTTCATAATTGTGTTAATTTTCATATATTTGTATGGTTAAAAACTTTTTAATATAGGTGTTTGTGGTTGAAATTCAGAGTCTTGTAAATTTATTAAGCCAAAAGGTTTCTGTTGTAATTGTTACGCATATTAATCCCGATGGTGATGCCATTGGATCTTCGATGGGTTTGTATCATTTTCTGAAGACTAGGATTTCAGACATCAAAGTTATAACGCCCAATGATTATCCAGCTTTTTTGAAGTGGATGGATCCGGATAATCATATTTTGCCTTATGATAAGAATAAAGAAAAGGCCATTGAGATAGTTGAGAAAGCCGATGTGATATTCTGTTTGGATTTTAATGATTTTGTAAGATTAAAAGAATTTGGAAAATATCTTAATAAAGCAAAAGCTAAGCGTGTTTTAATTGATCACCATCCGGAACCAAAGGCTCGGGTTGATTATTCGTTTTCTGATACCAGTGCATCGTCTACCGCTGAGTTGGTTTATAAATTTATAGCAAAGCATTATCCTGGTGAAATAGTTAGTTCATTATCAGCCTCCTGTATTTATTCAGGTATTATGACCGATACGGGTTGTTTTAGCTATAGTTCATCTAATCCAGAAACTTATATTATTTGCTCTGAATTATTGAAGTGCGGGATTAATAAAGACAGTATTTACAATTCTATTTACAATAATTATTCGGAAAAGCGTATGCGATTGATGGGTTATTGTTTGAATGAAAAGATGGTTGTTTTACCAGATAATTGTGCTGCATACATTACTTTAACTAAAGAGGATCAAGAGAATTACTCCTTTGAAATGGGTGATAGCGAAGGTTTTGTTAATTTACCATTTTCCATTAAGAATATTTTATTCACGGCATTATTTATTGAGAAGAAAGACTATGTAAAAATATCTTTTCGATCAAGAGGATCATTTTCAGTGAATGATTTTTCTGCTAAGCATTTTAATGGAGGAGGACATCGCAATGCTGCCGGAGGTGAATCAAATATTAGTTTAGACGATACGATTAAGCGCTTTAATGATTTGCTTCCATTGTATAAAGAGGAGTTAAATATGTTATTAGATAAATAGATGCGGGTAATATTTTATATTTTGTTATTATGCATTTTGGTTTCGTGCAAGCCTACCATTATTGAATCTGATAAAAAAGATACTACTGGAGTTCTGTTACAAAGAGTAAATAAAGTATTGCTTGAAAAAGATGTTGAAATTATAGAGGCCTATGCTTACCGAAGAAATTGGGAACTTGAGGTTAGCGAAACGGGTTTGTTTTATATTTTTAATAGTCAAACAGATTCAATAAAAACGAAGAAAGGTGATAGGGTAAGTTTTAAGTATACTGTTGAGTTGCTTGATGGAACACTCTGTTACAGTTCAGATTCAGATGGTATTAAAACGTTTAAGCTTGGTTACGGGGGTGTGGAAGCAGGTTTAGAAGAAGCCTTGTTAATGATGCATTTAGGCGATAAAGCAGTGTTTATTATGCCTCCTCATTTAGCGCATGGATTAACTGGCGATGGCAATAAAATTGGTGCAAGAAAAACTATTGTTTATCATGTAGAATTAATTGAAATAAAAAATGATACTCGCAAGGAATAGTATTTTCATTATTTTAGCAATCATGCTGTTCTCATGTAACGATGAGCCCTATGAGGGTTATAGAACGATACACGAAGGTCTTTGGTATAAGCTTCTTGAAGTAGGTGACGATACGATTAAGGTAAAACCCGGCGATTTTGTTACGGTAGATATTAGTTATAGAACACATTATGATTCTGTTTTTTTTGAAGGAAGACGAAAGTTTCAAATTGAAAAATTGATTCCATCATCATCTATTGATGAATGTTGCACATTGATGTCAACTAATGATAGGATTGATTTTATTATTGATGCGGGAACATTTTTTGAAAAGAATCTTCAAGTTTCGTTACCGGCTTATATAGATACTGGAGAAATAATGAAGATTGATATTAAAGTGGTAAATATTCAATCAGAAACAGAGTATCGCTATCATAAAGAAGCTTTTTTGAAATGGATTACTGATTTTGGTGAATATGAAAAAGCCATACTTGAGCAGTTCTTAAGTAAAGAAAAGTTAAATATTGAACCTAATGAAAAAGGTTACTATTATATACAACTTGCTAAAGGGAAAGGAATGCGGGTTAAGAAAGGCGATATATTGGTAATAGAGTTTGAAGGGAAGTTTTTAAATGGTAAATTCTTTGATTCTACCTTGAAGAGAAAAGAGTCTTTTACCTTTGTATATGGCGATGAAATGCAAGTTATAGCAGGATTGGAAGATGCGATTGGGCAAATGCATTTAGGCGAAAAAGCATTGGTTATTTTACCAAGTGAATGGGCGTTTGGTAAATCGGGTTCAACAACAGGGATTATTCCTCCATATACATCATTGATATACGAAGTTGAAGTAAAATCCATTTTAAATAAATAGTTATGAATCGTTCAATAATTCTATTTGTATTAGTTGCTTTTCTTTATTCATGTACCAGTGAAGTTGAAAAGCTAAAGGACGAAGAGCGTCGTAAATTAGATGAGTATTTAAGGATAAAAGACATTACTGTTGCGCCTACATCATCGGGATTGTATTATGTTGATAGTATTGTTGGAAGCGGGCAATCACCTGAATTAGATGATGTAATAGAGTATTCTTATTCAATCACTCTTATTAATACTAAATTGGTTGAGACGAGTGATTTGGTTTTGGCTACTAAGTACAAGCTAGAATCAAAAGTTATATATGGTGGACCATTTAGAATTGCATTAAATAAATACACTCACCTGTCTGGTATGTTAGAAGGTTTGAAATTAATGAAAGAAGGGGGCTATGCCAGCTTTATTATGCCATCGCATTTAGCATTTGGGGAACAATATACTAATTTGATACCTTCATTTTCGACCTTAGTTGCAAAAGTGCATTTATTGCGTGTAATGAAAGATCCGGCTGCTGAAGCCCAAAAAGATTTGATGGATATTTTAGAAGAATATAGTATTAATCCTGCCGACAGTATAAATGGAATTTACTATTTGCCCATTGATCAATTAGATACATCATTGTTTGAAAATGGCGATACCGTTGATTTTCATTACACAGCTATGTTAAAGGACAGCACTATTTTTTCTCAATCGAAATCTGATCAGCCATTATCTATTATTATAGGTAATGCGGGAAATATTAATGGAATTGATCGGGCGTTAAAGCTTATGGCTCCAGGTTGTAAAGCTATTGTTGTATTGCCTTATTATTATGCTAATGGAGCAAATGGTGCATGGAATTACGTTAATGGCACTTCGCAAATGGTTGTTCCACCATATAGTCCGCAAGTATTAGATATTGAGATACCAATTCAATAAGTAAATGCAATTATTTTATTTTAAGAATGCAGACAATAATCATTTTCTCATTGAAGGAGATGATTTTCAACATTGCATCAAATCATTGAGGCATAAGACAGGCGATACTATTCATGCTACGGATGGCAAGGGATGTTTTTTTACTGGAGAGATCATTACTATATCCAGAAGCAATGTAATTGCAAAAATTACCTCACAAATTCAGGATACGCAAAAGCGTAATTATTATCTTCACATGGGGGTAGCTCCAACCAAGAATAACGATCGTTATGAATGGTTTTTAGAAAAAGCAGTTGAATTAGGTATTGATGAGATAACACCTATTATTTGTAGGCATAGTGAAAGAAAATTTATTCAGAAAGATAGATTGGAACGAGTTATGATTTCGGCAATGAAGCAATCGCTAAAAGCTACGCTTCCTATTATTAATGATGCATGCGGGTTTGATATATTTCTAGCCAAAACTAATTCAGATTTTAAATACATTGCTTATTGCGGAGAAGGGGATAAGGAAATGCTATCTCAAATTAAGATTGAAAACAAGAAAGTATTGGTATTGATTGGACCGGAAGGAGATTTTTCGGTATTAAGTCTGGGCAGTTCACGTTTAAGAACCGAAACAGCTGCTGTTACGGCTTGTGCAGGATTGTATTTGAATAATGTGTAGACACATATTCGTTTTATTTTGTATATTCGCTTAAATATTTATCTTTGTATTTGATTACAAATGTTTTAACACAATGTTTGATTTATTATTAGCCATTCAGATTACAGATATCCTATTGCTATCATTGGCGATATTGCTACTTATTTTTGGTTTGCTGGGTTGTTTTTTGCCTGTAATACCAGGGCCACCGCTCAGTTGGATTGCACTGCTGGTATTTACTTTTACTGAATATTCATCTCTAAGTGTTAACTTCCTTATTTTAACAGGGATTATAATGATTATTATTACTGTTTTGGATTATATTTTTCCGGTTTGGTTAACAAAAAAGATGGGTGGAACAAAGGCTGGTATAACAGGAGCAACTGTAGGATTGTTTATAGGATTGTTTATTTTTCCACCCTTTGGAATTATTTTTGGTCCGGTTATAGGTGCTTTTATTGCGGAATTGATAGCTAAGAATAATACGGGAGTAGCATTTAAATCAGCCTTAGGTTCGTTTGTTGGATTTTTGCTGGGTACAGGCGTCAAACTAATTTTTTCATTTTTGATGATCTATTATGTAATTAAAGAGCTTATTGTGTGATGCAGCTGAAAGGATATAAAGATATAAGTAAAAAGGATAATATAGATGCAGCATCTGCATTATTGTTAATTATTTTGATTGTAGGATTGTATGTAGGTCAGGTGAATTATTTTAAGTTGGCTGTTGCAATAGTATTATTACAAATGATATGGCCGGTAATATTTTTGCCATTTTCATTGATATGGTTTGGATTTTCTTTTTTTCTGGGCTGGATAATGTCGCGATTGATATTAAGTTTGATATTTATTATAATGGTATTACCGGTTGGTTTTTACCGAAGATTGTCAGGTGTTGATACTTTAAATATTCGAGGATTTAAAAAGCATGCGGCATCGGTGTTTAAGAAAAGAAGCCATACATTTTCACCAAAAGATTTTGAACAACCTTTTTAATGTAACAATATGGAATTCATTAGAGATTTATTTTTGTTTTTAAAAACCCGCAAAAAATACTGGTTGGTGCCATTGATATTGGTGCTATTATTTTTTGGAGTACTTATTGTTTTGTCGTCAGGTTCTGCAATAGCACCATTTATTTACACCCTCTTTTAGTATTGAATGAGAAAAGTAATAGTTGGTATATCGGCATTTTATCATGATAGCGCAGCTGCCATTGTTATTGATGGAAAGATAATTGCTGCAGCTCAAGAAGAGCGTTTTTCGCGTAAGAAGCAAGACGAAAGTTTTCCAACACAGGCATTGACGTTTGTTATGAATGAGGCAGGTGTTAGTGCGAAAGACGTTACCGCCATAGTGTTTTATGACAAGCCATATCTTAAATTTGAACGCTTGCTGGAGACCTATCATGCATTTGTTCCTCAAGGCTTACAAAGTTTTTTGGTAGCTATACCTGTATGGATTAAGGAAAAATTATTTATGAAAAGGATGTTGCGAGGGCATCTTAAAGAATTAGGTTTTGAGAAAATAAAAATATTTTTTTCTGAGCATCATTTATCGCATGCAGCCAGTGCTTTTTATCCATCGCCTTATACAGAAGCAGCTATTTTAACTATAGATGGGGTAGGAGAGTATGCTACTACAACCATTGGATATGCATCTAATAATAGAATAACTATTTTGGAGCAAGTTGATTTCCCTCATTCTGTTGGATTATTATACTCATCCTTTACCTATTATCTTGGGTTTAAAGTAAACAGTGGAGAGTATAAGCTTATGGGCTTAGCACCTTATGGAAATGCGGGATCAAAGCAAGTTGAAAATTTTATTACCCTCATTAAAAATAAATTGCTTGACATAAAAACGGATGGTTCAATATCAATGAATATGAATTATTTCGCATATGCAACAGGATTAAAGATGTGTAATGTATTGAGATGGGAAAAATTGTTTGGTTTTCCACCTCGAAAAGATTCTGATCCCATAAAGCAGGAACATATGGATTTGGCTTTGGCTATTCAGAAAGTAACGGAAGAAATAGTAATTAAATTGGCCATTCATGCAAAGGAATTAACAGGTTCTGATTATTTGGTTATGGCAGGTGGGGTAGCATTGAATAGTGTAGCCAATACAAAAGTAGTAGAGCGGAATATATTTAAAGACATTTGGGTACAGCCAGCAGCAGGTGATGCGGGTGGTTCTTTGGGTGCGGCATTAGCTTATCATTATATTTATTTGGGTTTAGAGCGCCAGATTGAAACGCCGGATGCTATGTCAGGAAGTTATTTGGGTCCCTCTTATACCTTAGATCAAATTATCAAATGGGCTGATTCATGGAACGCCAATTATGAAATTCAAGAAAGCAGCGAGAATCTTACTTCATACGTTGGTAAATTGATAGCTGAAGGGGCTATTGTAGGTTGGTTTCAGGGAAAAATGGAGTTTGGTCCTAGAGCATTGGGGAATCGCAGTATATTAGCAGATCCGCGTAATAAAGTGATGCAACGCAAGCTCAATTTAAATATTAAGTACAGGGAAGGTTTTAGGCCATTTGCTCCATCGGTATTGGAAGAAGACAATCAGTTGTATTTTGAAGGGAATATTTTATCGCCTTATATGTTACAGGTTGTTCCGGTGAAGAATTCCCGCAGGGTTCAATTGCCAATTGGTTATGATGAATTTGCATTAAATGACAAATTATATTTTCAGCGTTCAGATATTCCTTCAGTTACTCATATTGACTATACATCCCGCACGCAAACGGTATCGAAGTTTACCAACACATTGTTTCATCAATTGATTTCGGAGTTTAAAAAAATAACAGGATATGGTTTGTTGATCAATACCAGTTTTAATGTTAGGGGAGAGCCCATTGTTTGTAGTCCGTTGGACGCTTATCGATGTTTTATGAATACGGAGATGGATTATTTGGTTATAGACAGATTGGTATTCGACAAAAAAAAGCAGCCAGTAGAAAACAAGCTGCTTTTTAAAATATTGTTTGAAAAGGATTGATTAATTGATCAGAGGTTTAATTTCATTAATAA